>Ga0116192_1000326_pt1 | contig 37204 bp, 27 predicted proteins | sample AD_UKC113_MetaG_FD_89876 | JGI IMG/M metagenome (GOLD analysis project Ga0116192, IMG submission 89876) | Active sludge microbial communities of municipal wastewater-treating anaerobic digesters from Hong Kong - AD_UKC113_MetaG | ecosystem: Engineered > Bioreactor > Anaerobic > Digestate...
TGAATCTGAAGGTTTTATGACCCAACTTAGGATTAAATTAGAAAACAATATAACTTTAGAAAAGTTGTGTAAAGTTATTGGCCTAGATAATTATATTCAAGCAAATAATAATAATGTTTTGGAAACACGTCTAAAAAATAAAAAAGTATTTGCAGATGTGTTTGAAGCTTTTATAGCAGCATTAATGTTTGATATAGGATATGATTCTTGCAAAAAATTTCTTTTTAATTTAATAGAAGAAGAAAACGATTTTTCAGATCTTCTTAGCACAGAAACGGATTACAAAACAAGATTACTCCAATATTGTCATAAAATGAAATGGTCAGACCCTGTTTATGATATTGTTTCAATTAATGGAAATAAAGGTGAACATAATTTTGTTGTTAAAGTTACATCTTTTTGTAAATCTTCTCAATATACAAATGATAAAGACACTAAAAATTTACAAACTTTAGATAATGCTGAAAATACTCTACATGTTAAAATAAATGAAATTGGTCATGGTTGTAATAAAAAAAATGCACAACAACAAGCCGCACATAATGCATTACATTATCTTGGAATTATGGTTTAATATCAATATGGGGAAAATATTTGATAAAATTTAAGGTAATATACTTTCGTAAATTTGTTATGAATTGCTTAAACTAAAGTATTTTAGAAATTTTTTATAATGTCGCACGTGTTCTACGATAATTCAAGTGACAACCTTTTTATGTTGTTACGTAGTATAGATTTTGGTGTGTTATTTAATTACATTAGTTCTACAGAATAAAACAAAAAAATTTACAAATGTATAGATATACTAGATAAGGATGACTGATTACGAAAAAGCAAGTAAGGAATTTAAGAATAAATATATTGATCTCAAAACAAATGGTCGTCTATTTCCATCTTGGGTTCTTAAAAATTTTAAAGAGTTTCAACTGCCTGAAATACTAAGAGGTGATTCTGATCCATGTAATCCAAAAATAAGTGAAGAAGACAGTATCAAAACTGCGACACACAAATTGCGTGATTTTCAAATATTTATGTCACGATATCTTGATTATATGAGTCCATTCAAAGATGCTTTAATTTATCATGGTTTAGGGTCAGGAAAAACAGCTACTACTATTAATATTTACAATGTACTTTACAGTTATACACCTGGTTGGAATGTATTCTTGTTAATTAAAGCATCTTTGAAAAAAACTTGGTTAGATGAATTAGATATATGGTTGAAACAAGAAGACAAAGTACATATGATGAAGAATATAATATTTGTAAATTATGATTCTCCATATGCGGATCGTGATTTCTTAAATGCTGTGAGAAATGCTGATAGTTCAAAAAAGTCAATGTATGTAATAGAAGAAGCACATAATTTTATTCGTAATGTTTATGGTAATGTTACATCACAAGGAGCAAGTAAAAAGGCGCAAACAATTTATGATTATATTATTCAAGATAAAAAAGAAAATCCAGATACAAGAGTAATTTTATTATCGGGAACACCAGCAATTAATAATCCTTTTGAACTTGCGCTTATGTTTAATTTACTTCGTTTGAATATTTTTCCTAAAAACGAGAACGAATTTAATCAAATGTTTATTTCGAGAACAGGATATGAAGTCATTAATAAAAGAAATAAAAATCTTTTTATGAGAAGAATAATGGGTTTAGTTTCGTATTATGCTGGTACTACTCCTGATTATTTTGCTACTAAACACATTAAACATATTGATAATGTTATGAGTGAATATCATGAACAAATTTATAATGGTTATGAAGATATTGAACGTAAAATGGCAGAAAGGAACAGGGATACACAAGGATCAAATTCATCTTATATGTCTTATACTCGTCAAGCATCTAACTTTGTGTTTCCATTCATTGATCAAAAAGTTAATGGAGAAAATAGACCACGACCTGGTAAATTTAGAATTTCGGAACGTGACGCAGAGAAACTTCTACAAGGTAAAGCAGATTTAAAGCAAGAAAAAACAAGTGATAAATTCTTAAATGTAATAAAATATAAAGAAACTCTTGATTTATATATTGCCGCAACAACTAATTATTTTGAAAATTTTAATAAAGAAGATATAAAAGCTGGATATACTATTTTTGATGATATTAATACATTTAAAACAAAATATAATGGAAAATATAATAAATTTTTGAACAATGAAAAGAAAAAATCATCATTATTTACCGCTTTATATACATGTAGCTCTAAAATGATAAATATGGCATTTAATATTATGAATTCAAAAGGTCCAACAATCGTTTATTCAAATTACGTTTATATGGAAGGAATACAAATTTTTAAAATGTATCTAGACTTTTTCGGTTTTTACAATTACATGACTAATAATTTTACAGCAATAGAAGGCAAATTAGGATATGTAGAATATCATGGTGGTATTGAGAGAGAAGATAGAGGTAGAGCAATGGACGCTTACAACCAAAAAGGAAATATTTATGGTAATATAATTAGAGTTATCCTGATTAGTCAAGCAGGTGCTGAAGGTCTTAGTTTATTAAATACAAGGCAAGTTCATGTTATGGAAATGTATTGGAATGTTGTAAGAATTCAACAACTTATTGGTCGTGGTATACGTACTTGTTCACATAAAGATTTACCTATGGAGGAAAGATATGTTGATGTTTATATGTACAGGTCTGTTAAAAAAGATCCAAATCAAATTACAACAGATGTATTTATTGACAATCTTGCAAGAAGAAAAGCTGGATTAATAGATTCGTTTTTATCTGTACTCAAGGAAGTTGCAATTGATTGTAAACTTTTTGAAAAACAAAATATGCTTGTTGATCAATATAAATGTTTTCAATTTGATGAGCCTTCACTCTTTTCTAGCTCAATCGGTATGGCGTATAAAGACGATTTGCAAGATGATGTAAAAATAGATAATGGTCTTTATAGTAAGAAATCTGTTGTATTGACAATTAAAGTGATGGAAATTATGGCTGTAATCCTTAAATCTAAACCTGACGAAGAGCTAAGATATTCTAAACCTAAGAAATACTTGTATTATGAGAAAACAGGAGTAGTTTATGACTTCCAGCTTCACTACCCCATCGGAAAAATTCAACTTGATAATAGTGGTTTTCCAGTCAAACTCGACAAAACCACATTCGTTATCGATCAAGTTATACCTATCCCTAAGATTACAAAATAAAAATGTTGTTGTATAAAATCTTACTATTTTTGTAAATTATATTTTAAAATGTTCCATTGTTCTATTTTATTAGTGAAATTATTGACAAGTTATTTTTAAAACATAATTTACAAACTACAGCTAATCCAACACAAATGAAAGATTTTTAATACGGAATGTTTTTTTATTTTTATTTGCTCATCCTGAGCTGGTATTTCTCCTTTATTTTTTATATGTTATTTGTAATATGTTAACTTTTATTTTTTGTAACTTGCATATTTTTAGTCCTAATTAATAATTTATAATGTTGATAGAATACTTCAAATTCTGACTAGAGGATAATTATTTTATTGTGGGAAAAGCTTAGTTTTGATGTTAAATCAAGATTAATTATACCTAACAAAAAAATGATATTATTATCTATGATCGCGACAAAATAATACAATACTCTATTAACCAACCAAAATGTACCCAGATTTAATGTTAACGATTGAAGAAATTCCTGAATTTAATGATCTATTTAAAAAAGCGAGTCTAATAAATAACAATATTAATTACAATATTGGTTGTATTGAACCAGGATTTTATTATACAGATGAAGAATTACATAAAATAACAGAAAAAGGAGGTATAGGTTGGGTTGGGTCAGGAATTAAAAAAATATGTGCTGGTGCTCATTGTCTAGAATTAATGATTGACACAAGCAAAGAAATTATTGACAAGTTGGTTTCAGAACATAATTTACAAACTAAAAGAAAAGGAAGAAGCACAATGTCTAACACTGGTGGTATGTTTTGTTCTGTTAATAGACAAGAAACAATCTTGGAAACAAAAACTAAAATTATTCCAAAAAAAATCATAAAAGGAAAATATTATGACATTGTCCTTAATGCTATCAGAAAAACCAAACCTAAATACACTGAAAAAGAACTTATTGATGAACGTCAAGTTGATGGGTATACAATTTTCAACACAAATGTTGTGGATGATATTATTGAAGAACACACCAAAACTGAATATGTTTATGGAAAACCAAAGTTTTTTCTCAGAATAGGAGTTGTAACAAAGAATATTGAAAATAATGTCGATAAAATACTTGATATAATTCGTTCTTACACAAAATTGCAAAACATTGATGATAATTCAAATGTGAATATTCAATAATTATTTTATCGTGGAAAGCTTGGTTTAGTTGCTAAATCTGGGTTAATAACACCAATTATAAAAGTCAAATAAATATTTGGCAACTCACAATCTTCATTAGGAACAGGAACTAAAGGAACTCCATAACTATCATACACTTTAATTGTAAACTGATGAATTCTGGTTAAATTATTTTTTTTATACATTTTTGTACCATTATAGCACTGACCTGAATAGTATTTTAACATTCTACTATCCGGCACAACTATACAAAAAGCACCAGATACACTGTTATTTCTATTATCAGAAGTAGAATATGTCATCCTTTGATTTGTTTCGAGTTCTTGTATTTCGACCATTATAAATCTGTCTTCTTGTAAAATTTTCATATGTGGTTTTCCACAACATGATTTACAAGAACTTGGACATTCAACATAAATCACGTTAGGTAAAATAACAGTTTCTAATCTTACATATTGCACATTATCTAAAGGAAAATTAATTTTAGTGTCATCAAAGTAATCACCATTATTAAATTTTACTACAAAATGAAATGGATTAGGATATTTATTACGTTTACGATCAAAACTATCAATATTAATGCGATATTCAACAACATTTTCAACTAATACATTTTCACTAATATTATTATGAAGCATATTATTTTGGTTAGTAAAACTCATAGGTTCAATGAGCGGACCATTTGGAGTGAAAACCTTATTATAATTATTCATTGAGTAATCATTGTTTCCAGGATTACTATTGTAACTTGTATTAACTGCGCTTAATTCGTTTAAAGATCTGCGAACATTTGTATTATTAAACTCGCATCCTGAAAAAGATGGACAAACCGGTTTGCGATTATACATTATTATACTTTTACAATAACATAATAATAACATAATAATAACTTAATAATAACATAACAATGCTACAAATTATGGTTATTTATTTCGTTAAGTTCAAATAACAAATATAGAAATATAATAGATTTGTATACATCATTAATAAAAAACTATGGAAGAATTATTTAATTCTGCCAATAATATCCAAAGATGTTATGCACAGTTAGAATCACAACTTGGAATAGCAAATAAATCACCAGAAACGAAAGCTAAAATTAAATTTATCCTTATTGAGCAAATGAAACTGACATACCAAAAGTTCTCAAAAATGCAAAATCAAATGTCAAGTAATGATTTTATTGATCGTCTTAATAAAAAAAGTGTCGAATATGCATTTGAACGTATTCTTGAATTGCATAAAAGAAGACAATACGCAGATTCTAATCATAGCGAAAATAGAAGTAATAACAATAGTAATAAAAGAGATAAAAATAGCCAGTTTGCCAAAAGATCTAATGAAACAAGTAATGGAATGTTAGTTACGACAAGTTCAGGTATTGCTGGATATGCTGATCCATTAACTAATATGAATTGCAATGATAAAGGCACATATTTTTATAATGCAAGTGGACAAATTGTTAAAAATATTCCAGATACTAACGAAAATATGTTTGGTGATAAGGACTTGAATGATGAATATGAATATCGTATGCGTGCCTACAAAAATCAAGATCCTATACCAACTACAATGCCAACCCAATTAATACCATCTAATAATTCAAATGTCAAAAAAATGGGAAGCTTACAATCTCAAAGAGAAGATTCATTCATTGATAAATTAAAAAACATATCACCCGATAAACGCAAACACATACTTGATATTCTAGAAGGACAAAATACAAATTCAAACCAAGATAACAAAGTATCAAGATCGGAAAAATGGACACAAGAAGATATCAGTTCACAAATGTCTGGAGCTAAACCTAAAGTTTTAGAATTTGATCAAACTGCTATCCTAGGAACTAATACTATCCAAATATCAAATCATACTCAAGGTCATACACAAAGTCTCGAAAATAACTACGAATCACAAGATGCTAATTCAACACTATTGCCACAACAAATACAACCACCTGAAATTGAAGAAGACTATTCAAAAGTACTAGAACGAAAATTACGAGAACGTGAAACTTTTGATATACATCATTTTGATAAAAATACTTTAGCTAATACTACTACAACTACCACTACAAATTCACCCTCAAGGTCTTTTCAAGTTCGTGAACTTACTCCGACCTTACCACCAGCTTTTACAACACCAATATCTGAATTATCAACTTCCCCACAATCAAATAATATTAATGAAGTAACACTTGGTACTTATCTTAAAACATTAAATCTAAATCCAAATAAAAATGAAGCGGACTCGCATATTAAAAGAAATTCACAAACTAGTAATTCTAACATACATGCTAAAGATACCAAAATAAATAGTAATAAGAAAAAAGAAAAAAAACATACAAAAAAATCCGATAAAAATAGTAACAAAAAAAATAAAACAAATGTCAATGATTTAGGAATAAGTTTGGAAGAATTACAACTTTTATTACAAATAGTTGCTATGAATGTTGAGGCTGATGATGATGATGATGAAAATGAACATAGTAGTAAAAAAAATACAAAAAGTAAAAACAAAAATACAAAAAATAAAAACAAAAATAAAAAAAAAACAAAAGAGAAAGAGAAAGAGAAAGAGAAAGATAAAGAGAAAAAGAAAGACAAGTTAAAAATTAAACACAAAAAAACAAATAATAGCGACAAAGAAAATACAAAAAAAAAGAATGAAAAAACAGAGATACCTAAACAATTATCTTTGCAAACCATAACGATTAAGGATCAAGAGATTACAGCAAACTTATCACAACAACAAGAATTACCACAACAACAAATAGAACAACAACAAGAATTACGACAACAAGAATCACAACAAGAATTTGAACAAGTAAATATTTTAAACAAAGCTATTATTGGTCCGATTTCTACTACTATTAGTGAAACTGATAATACAAATATTAATGTGTATGAAATGAATAAAAAAGAAATTCACGACGAATTGTTTCAAGATGCAGTGGATATTATAATAAATTCTGAACATTATGCAATGCCGAATCATTATAATGATTATTTGGCTGTATTGTCAGAACCAATAAATAATATTAATAAAATAGAAATAACAAAATTAAATTTGCCAATAAACAAAAATAACATTGATTCACATAATAATAATTTAAAACTTACATCAAGTGATGTACAATACAAGATACAAGTTCCAAATGGGCTTTATGATGTTGATAGTTTGATTGATAAAATTAATGAATTATTAACAAATCAAGGAACAAAAAGTGAAGTAATTAAAACAACGGAAGGATATATTATGATAAAAAGTGAAATAATGTTTGAACTGAATTCAAATGAAACAGGAAGTATTTTGAGAACACTTGGATTTACGAGAAGTTGTTACAAAAATCGCAATAATTATTTATCGAATAAGAAGTGTAAATTATCAACAAGTAATATTGCGTATTTATATTTCCCAGATATATTTTTTAAAGAAAATATAGCGACAATAGATATGACATCGGGTTCATTTATTCAACATAAAAAATTAGTTAATTTAGATTCATTGGATTGTATCCATATTAGATTTAAGGCTAATGTGTCATTTGAAGATGAAGCTTTATATGATTTTAAAAACCTTCCACATAGTATTGAATTAAAAGTATTTACAAATCAAAACTAACATTATAGTTAGAATCTTTATTAATTGATAAACATTGAATATTGGTAATTTTTTGAAGAATATTATCATAAACTATATGTTCTGGATCTTTCATTTTTTTTGAGTTTACGATTGTTTCAAGATCTGATATTAATTTTACTTTGAACTCTGAATCGGGCATAAATTCAAAGTATTCCTTTATTTTAATCATTTTGTGTATAGGTGCTAGACGATTCCATTCTCGACTATAAATTATTTTATCTGTTGCAGTAAAAATATTAACCAAGTCTTTTTGTTCCCCTGCCAAATCAAATGCAGCTGCAGCTTCAGTTATTGCATTTTGAATGTTTGTATCAAAATTAAATATTATTTCTTGTAAACAAATAATACGTGCTTTTATATTGTTTATTTCTTCGTTAGTAAGTTTGTTAACTTCAAGAGTATTATTGAGTTCTACAACCGTTTGTAATGTTAATAATTCATTAGCAAATTTATCTTTGTAGTTTTCATTAGTAATTTCTGTTAATTTAACTACTATATCATTCATATTGATTATTGCAATGATTTTACCATAAATAATAGTATATTATCAATTATGTAATCATTTTTTATTGTAAAAAAAGTTTTTTTATTTCATTTGATGATAAATACTTTATTTGCACCATATCTTCATTATTGTAGTCCTTAGTAGGTTTATTAATGTATGTAATATTAATTGTGCCATTATTGTTTTGTGAGCAAATTTCTTTCATCTTGTCAACCATATTGTTGGTTAAGTTTGTTAATAGTTCTAAATTTTTACCTTCAGTTGTGATTCGATATTTTGGAGAATTTGCAACTGTTGTAACTTTTATATCATCAACATTTAATATATTAATAAATTCTAATATTTCTTTCAATTGCGTCACTCCTTTTGTTGTGAATATTATTAATTCTGTTTCAAGACAGTATTGTTTATAAGTAATTCTATTGGAAAAACTTTGCAAAATCCTTTCTTTAAAGTCATTATCATATTCCACAAGTATGCTTGTTGGATTTTCGAGTATTTGATTATAAACTTTTTTAAAAATATTATATTGATTAGTTGTGTTATCATCTGTTTCTAATAATTTTTCATACATATCCCAAAGTATTTGCCTAGCATAATCATATGATTCTGTTTGAGGTTGTAAAATATTAGTTTTAATGTATGAGCGATATAACGCATTAATTTCGTCACAAATTTTATTATTACTAGTTGCATAACGAAATTTTTCTTTTAAAGCATTAGACTCCTCTTCACTAATATGTTTTCGAGATAATAATACTAATTTTTTATTTGTATCAACACTAATAACTCTCATTGGTATTAGATCATTAATTTTAATTCTAAAAATAACTTGTTTTCCTTTTCGACCTTTCTTATTAGCTAATTCGTTACTAGTAGCATAACCAGCAAGGTAATTGTATTCTGGTAACTCAACATTAGTACCCTCTTGTGTTAAATCAATTACTTTGGTCATTACGAAATCATTAACTTCTGGAAAAGGATTTTTATAGTAATGACATATTTGTTCATTATGTTCTTCTATGTCCATTTGTTATATCTTGTATATATACATTATTAATAAATTTTACCAAAGTTAATTTGGAATTCATTTTTTTTTATAAAAAATAAGTAATTATTAGGAGTATAATATTTATTTTTTTAATCATATTTTTCAATAGTTTGAGATTTAAATTTTTCACTTGATATTAACTTCTTGTCAACAGCATAAATATGGACAATAATTATATGTTCACTTTTAACATAAATTTTTTTTTCTATAACATAAATGTTATTTGCGATTTGATTTAATACTTTGATTAAATTGACTACGAAATCAAGCGTTTGATTATATGTATAATAAGCAAAAGGAATTGTATTTTCGAATATGCAACTACCTTTTTCAAGAATATATGAATTCTTGGATGTATTTTCGCTCGTATAAAGTGTCCATTTATCATCATCAAAATATTCACCACCTGCTTTTGGATGATAACGTGCGAATATACTTGATGCGATTGATGCAAAAGTATCTATATCCATATAATCAACAGGTGTGAATTCTAAATTATTAAGAGCATAGGATAATAATATATTATCTAAAATATCATTTGTTACTACTTGTTTAAATATTGACATTTTTTCATCTTGGCTCATAGTGTTAAGATCATTATGAATTATTTGGACTACGTCATCATGTGCAGGCATGAGAGCTATCTTGTTCCTACGATATGTTTTAGTAACGTAGTTAAAGTTTTGATAATTAAGAGATGCATCAACTGTAAATTTGTCAGTTGTCGTAGTTATCATATTTGGTTGAGTCATAAGTATATATATCAACAATATTTTTAAATAAATATAATATTCGCAAAATATTAGTTTAGTTTGTAGACTGCTTTAATTTTAATTATTTCACATCTTATAGATATACTGTTGATTACTATTATCAATGTTACTTAAAAATAAGTATGTTTATGTAACAAGTAACCGAAATGTTCCTGATGTGTTCATTCCAGAACCACCAATAACATATTACCAAATTTGTCAATATCCTGATAGACATACTGGGCGTTATCACATGCGTAAAATTATTTATGGTCCAGATAGTGTTGTCAAAAATATTATAAATTATTATTTGACTCCTGACCAAAAAAACATGTTTTATACATATAAAAAACCATATGAATATAAAGAATATCCAAATTATAGTTTTGAAGAAGTTTCTTTGCCAACTCCTTGGCTATTAAATCAAGCTAGATCAGAGTTATTTAGAGGTAGTGGTTATGGCGCTGATGAGTTCAAAATGATATAAAAATGAAAATATTTTAAATTACTAAAGTATATTTACCTAAATATACGGTTTAATTAATTACAAGCACACAAGATAATCGTAAATAATGCTTTATTTTAAATGCCCAACATGTAAAACAATTCTTGCCGATAAACAAATAATTTATGAAAAAGAATCCGAAAGGATTAAAGAAGACCCTAAACTTACTAATGAGGAAAAGGATGCACTACTTCGTGAGTTGCCTAGAAATCTTAAACTTGTACGATATTGTTGTATGTTCCGTTTAATAACATCTATTGATGATGCTAAAATTCTCGTTTAAAAATAAGCTGTCAGATTAAATATTTATAAGATTTTAAATACCAATAATCTATTTTTTTTTATTTAAATAATTCTACAATTAATAATGTTATACAACTAATTATACTTTACTCAATGAATTCAAGTAACAATTCGAAAGTTCAACTTATCAAACTTGTTCTTAAAACTCACTTTAGTCATAGAAAATACGCAAAAGAAGAATTGCCTAATTTTGTTAATGATGTTATTGCAACTGTTAATGAAGAATGTAAAGATTTCAGTTCAATTGAAAATAACGATATTGTTGATATTTTAGCACTTCATACACATCTTAATAAAGAACAATTATATTTTGTTGATATAACTAGATCACGTGAAAAGTTTATTGAAAAATACACTAAAATGTTTAATGATTTTGTTACAGTGACAACAAACGTTAAACCAACAATTAAGACATCCTCAACTAAATTATCTACACAATCAACTAAATTATCTACACGATCAACTAAATTATCTGCACAATCAACTAAATCATCAGTATCAAAAACCAAAATAAATGAAATTTCTTCTGATTTAGTGAAAAAATCGAGTTCTAGTTTAGTGCGTAAACCAGTATATCCACCTCCTAAATTAACTTATGAGTCAAATGTTAAAACACCATTTTACAATTTTACATATACTGTTAAAAGATGTAGTGCTACAGACGAATATAATGGGCCATACGGAACTCAATGGATTCATGATACACAGGTTGACGATGTATTGACGCCTATTGAGAAAATCAGAATGGAACAATTTAAGAAACTTAGAGCTGTAGTACTCCCTGAACAACGTAGTGAAGAATGGTTTGCAATGCGTAATGGTAAAATTACAGCATCTGATGGTGGTTGTGTTTTAGGGATGAATCATTATGAACCTACATTTAATTTTGTAATTAAAAAGATAGAACCAAGCTTTCAAAATAATATGCATTGCTATCATGGTAAAAAGTATGAACAAATTGCAACATCGATTTATGAATATAGAATGAATGTACATGTTGAGGAATTTGGTCTTATGGGACATCCGGAGTATAATTTTTTGGGTGCAAGTCCAGATGGTATTTGCTCTCCATACAAAAAAGACAAAAAACATTTATCAAAATATGTTGGTAGAATGTTAGAAATTAAATGTCCAGTGACGAGAAAAATTAATAAAAGTGGAGAAATCAAGGATCATATTTGTCCAATTTATTATTGGGTTCAAGTACAATTACAATTAGAATGTTGTGATTTAGATGAATGTGATTTTTGGCAGTGTAGTATTTACGAATATACAAGTCGTAGTGAATATATTCAAGACACTGACCCAAAAGAACCTTTTAGATCTAAAAAAACAGGATATGAAAAAGGTTGTTTGATACAATTATTACCAAAAACTCAAGCAGCCGTAATAGCTCAAAATCCAAAATCGTATTTGGATATTGTTTATGCAGATGCATCATTTATTTATCCTGATAATATTGAAATGAGTCCACCTGAATATGATGAATGGATTCTTAAAACGTTAGAAAATGTTGAAAAAGATCCAAAGTATGCTAATGTGTATGTGGATAGAGTAATTTATTGGAGACTTGCAGAATCAAAAAATGTTTTAATTGAACGTAATAAAGAATGGTTTAATCAACATTTGCCAACATTAAAAAAGGTATGGTCTTATGTTGAATTTTTCCGTCTTGAAAATGGTATGGATTTTTTCAAAATTTTTAATGATTATGTTAGATTAACTACTAAAGGTGTTGATAGACGTGATTTAGAACATTATAATGATTCTATCATGGAAACACTAGACAAAATTTGTAATGGTGAAAAGACTAGTGATGAATATAAAGCTTTTATTAAAGAATTGGTTGAATGTAATGAAAAAAGTAATTCTAATGATACAATCTATACTGATGATGAAAATCAAAACAGTGATGATAATATTGATGAGCAAGAAGTAAATAATTTTGATTTTGATTCTGATTCTGATTCTGATTCCAATGTCAACAATAGTAGTATTAGTAGAATCAATAATAAAAATATAAATAATTATGAATTCGACTCTGATTCTGATTCTGATTGAGCCATAATAAAAATATTTGCATTATTTTTATCTTTTTAATATCTACTAAATTAATATAACTCAAACCTTGCAATGCTAAAATCAAAACCTGATATGATTAGTGGAAGATTAACAGTAAATGATAAATTTCTTCGTAAGGACATACACCTTAAAAACGAAATTGTAGAAAGTAACAAACCGGATAGTCCAGGTAGTGATAATGATGCTGAAGATGGTGATCCATATGATGATAATGTTCAAAATATGTTTAATGATGATCCAGACACTACACTTGTTGGATTAGATGCAACAGCAGGAGGATGTTATCATAAACATAATCATATTTATTATCAAAAAAAATATTTAAAATATAAAAAAAAGTATTTTGATAAAAAAAACGAAATTAAATCTAACTTAAAATAAAATATATCACTTTATAAAATTTTAATTTTATTTTTAAATTTTAATTTTATTTTTAATGAATAAACCATAGTTAATATGTCTATTTTTTTGAAATTTAATAATTTTATAGTATTTTTTGAATGTAAATTGTATGTTTTAAATTTATAATGATATCTGAGTAAGTGAAAATACTTTTTGTTATCTTCACAAATTTTTATATTAATATAAAATCTTTTTTATTTCCAATTCATTAAATGAATCTCACTTGCATATCGAATTAATCAATAATAGTTTGTAACAAATGAAAACTTGTTATAAAAATAAAACATAAAAATGATTTTAATAATTAGAATAATATATTAATGATTAGATTGATATCCTAATAGCTAAATATGAAGTATAAACCTATTAAAAAACAAGTTTGTAAACCAAATTCTATTCTTAATTCTCTGACTAAAACAAATAATACACAAGACAAAACAAATGGTAAAAGTGTGTTAAGTATAAATATGGGCAATGATTATAATGATGAATTAACAGAACTTGAATTATCACAAAAGAATAAGACAAATGCAGAATTAGATAACCCTAAAGGCGCTGAGATTAAAACGTTATCAAGAAAAGAACTTCTTGAGAGAGAAATTATTAGTTTTATAGAAAATGACAAACCATCAAAACCTAAAAAAAATCAGAATTCTGATCAAATAAATAAAACTGTAGTTTTAGAATCAGTTAACAAACTTAGGAATAATGAATACGTTCTAACAGAAACTCCACCTCAAGAAAACCATAAAATTTATTTGTATGATCAGTATAATAGTATTATTGATACAAACATAAATGTTATTGGAGTTTACCGCAACAAAAAAGTTTATCTCATTGATTCTGATTAATGATGATAATAACTACTCTAAGTTTGATTATTTTATGAATGGTAATATATATTATGAATTCTAAAAATACGGATAAGAATATTGATAATGGTGAAAAATTAATTAAATCTGAAGCAGATACAAAATGTGCACCAACTTTTACTTTTACAGATGGCTCTTGCATACCTTTAGACATTATTATTAAAATAGCAAAAAACTACAATAAGACAAGTAATTGTAAAATAAAATTAGATAATACAATGGAAGTATTACAACCTAAAAAATATAAAAAATATTTAGTTAACGAACTTAATAAAGCATTTCCAGACTGTAAAAATCAAGCATGTTGGTTAGATAAATTGGATAAGATAGGAAATAAATATCAAGAAAAGTTAAAAGATAGAATTTTCCGCCCTATTGGTCCACAAGGTAAATTTGAATGGTTAAATACAATAAACATTAATCAAGTAATGAATCAATACACTGATAAGTATAAGGATTTCTTATTCTTAGGTGCTGTACCAATAGATTTTTATGAAATTAATGCTTATAAAATAAAAGATTTAAATTATAAAGATTTACTGAATGAAGGCATTAGTAAACTGGGAATAGTATTTAATCTAGATGATCATACGCAACCAGGTTCGCATTGGGTATCTGGATTAATTGATTTAAAAAATGGTAATATTTATTATTATGATTCATATGGTACTAGGCCAGGAAAAAGAGTCCGAGAATTTTATCACAAAATTGCAAATTTTATGGCTAATGAACTAGGAATAAAACCAAACATTGAATATAATAAAAAACGTCACCAATATAAAGATAGTGAATGTGGTATGTTTTCTATGCATTTTATTATCAGTTTACTTGATGGCGAAGATTTTGAAAGCTTTTGTAATTCACAAATAAATGATGACGATGTTAATAAATTACGTGAAGAATATTTTATTATTAAAAAGAAATAATACTTAAAATAATATTATGATTATTCTAATTTCTATTACTATTACTGCTATTAATTACTACTGCTATTACTACTACTATCACTATCACTATCACTATTAGTACTAATTAAATTATCGTTATTAATAGGACTATCGTCAAAATTAATAACTGGAGTTCTTTTTTTTTCTACTTCGATATCAAATCTTAAAAATATTTTCAAATGTACAGCTAACACAACAAGTAACATTGTTATTAATAATGTGAATAATATTCTTCCTGTCATATTGTAGTCTTTAGGAAAGTATATTTCCTCAATATCAACTAATAAATCCTTCCATAAGAACGACGCAGTAAAAATTATTACACCAACCATTATTAATCCTAATTCATTCAAATACGAAACATAAGTAACCATGTATTATAAATTTACGAATTAAAAAAAATGATTTTTTTACGTTCTTTATAAATACATATTACAATAAATACAATTAAAAGTTTCAAGTAAAAAGTATATGTCTTGGTCATCAATTTATCCAAATGGAATTACTAGTTTGCAAATATCAAAAGACGAAAGTTGGAGGCCTTTCTTTGAACAACAAGCAGATAAATTGCAAACTATATGTAAAAAATTAAACGCTGTTAATCTGGAAATCTTATTACCTTATCCTGAGAACATATTTAGAGCATTAGATCTTATTTCTCTTGATAAAGTAAAAATAGTTATTTTAGGTCAAGATCCTTACCACACTATTGAGCGACAAAAAACGTGTGATGTAGTTTTAGCTACTGGACTTTCGTTTTCAATACCATCTGGTGCTAAAATACCTAGTTCGCTCCAAAATATTTATAAAAATCAAATTAAATTTAAACATATTGAAGAAAAAGGAAATGGTAATTTAGAATCGTGGGCAATTCAAGGTTGCCTTATGCTTAATACAAGTTTAACTGTGACTCAAGGTTCTCCTAATTGTCATAAAAAATTATGGGCTGATTTTACAGATGCACTAATTAAATATATATCTGATAATACTAATAATGTTGTGTTTTTGTTATGGGGAAAAGAATCATACAATAAAAAATATCTAATTGATGATAGTAAACATTTTACAATAGTATCATCACATCCATCAGGATTTTCATATGATAAAAAAATGGGCACTTATGATGCATTTATTAATACTGATCACTTTGGATTGGCAAACGAATATTTAGTAAATCATGGGAAAAATCCTATAAAATGGTGATATATAACGCAATTATAATTGTATAATTTAGTTTTGAAAATAGTTTTTTTATATTATTTCCTAACTTAATTATATAGAGACAGTAGACTATTGAGTAATATCATGAGCAACAAAAATGAGTCCGAAGTATTTATTATTGATCAAGAATATGTAATTAACAGCTCTTATGATCATGACATTAAACCAATAGATCTATTCCTGTATATTAATACAAAAAAATATTTTTGGGATACACGTTTAGTGCCATATTGTTATGATTTAATTGTAAATCCAAAATACTATGATTTGAAAACTACTTTTAATTTTGAACAAGATTTGATCATTAAAATTGCTTATTATGATATTATTAATACAAATAATAATATTGATGCTACAATTGCAACTACAACAATGACTAAAAGTATGATGTATGTTTATGAAGCAGCAAAAAAATACATCATAAATCATATCTATTTAAAAAATAATCTTGATCAAAACTACACAAGTATATATTATGCACTAAACTGTCTTAAGCATTGTTTGATGATTCATTTTGAATCTAAAAAATATGAACTAATCAAGTATTGTTTAGATGAACCACAAATTTACGTTAATACAACTAAAATAAATGAATTAATACTTTCACAACTACCAATTATTAAAAAAGAAAGTTCGAAAACAGCAAAAAGTATTTTCAATACCATATGTGATTTGGTAACTGAAACAATTGATAAAAATAATTGTAGTCATTTATGTGATTATATTATGACTGTGATTGCTTGTATTAGTGATTATATTTTAAGCAATATGCATATTTTACCAAATATAAAGTTAATTACTAAATATTGTATTAAACTTCTTGATCTTGTAAAGTATTATTCTGTGATTTTAGAACGTAAATATTTCCTTAGTAATGAAATAATATTATGTTTAATGCTAGATATTAATTGTAAACATAAACTACTTTCTGAAACATTAGGAGGTTTTAATTATGAATTAGATTTTAGTTTATATTATGACAAAATATATGCTTACAATTTGCTTTGCATAAATAAATACATAAATTTATATTGTTTTGAAAAAGAACATGAAAGTATGTTAATAATTTGCAGGAATATGATTTTAAATTACTACAATATCCAAAATATGTTTTTTAGTAGAGGTTACAAAGTAATTTGTAATATTACTAACGAAAATCGAGCTAAAAATTATTGTACTAAAAAAATATTTAAATATATTACTAAAAATACGAACACGAATTCTATTAATCTGTATTCACAAAATAATTCTACAGATTTAATAAAACATAACTTTTTAGAGAAAGAAAAAATTAATGAATTGCATTGTTACAATAATAGCAATTATCATAATGATTTCTATTACTCTTGTGAAAACAAATTTTCAAAAGAAGTTGATGTTGATGTTGAAGATGTTGATGTTGATGTTGATGTTGATGTTGACGTTGATGTTGATGTTGAAGTAGAAGAATATGCAGAAGAGGATTACATTTATGAAGATTACGTTTATGATAAGTACGACCAATATGATTTTAGTGTTAATAATATAAAAAAAAATACTAAAAAAAAATATAGACCACATTTGAAAGGACCAATGCATGGAATTTTTAAAAATAAGTATTATCCGATGTACAATTGGGCATAATATATTTTTAACTATCGTACATATCAATATTGGAATCTTTTGTTTTTTTTGATTTGCTATTTCTTCGTAATATATGGTCAGCGAATGTAGTTTTTTGTTTTTTGGCAACAATATTATTAGTATTCTTTGATTTAGTGGTTTCAGTAGATTTGGTAGACCTAGTAGTCTTTGTAGATTTTGATGAACTGGAAGATCCATTGGAAGATCCAAATGAATCTGTGGATGTGGAAAGTGGTGTTGTTAATTTAGGTTTTAATAATGATGATGGTTTTGGTGGGGGTATAGGTTTTGGTTTTGGTGGAAGTATTGGTTTTGATGGTAATATAGGAGTTACAACTATAGTTGCGGTAGTAGTGTCTGGTTGTAAACTTGTAGGACATTCATTAGTTTTATTAGGCGTTATGATTTCGTTTTTGCCTTTTTGTATAAATTCGTAATCTATTACTGGACCATTAATAGTATCATTATATCCACGTATGATAAGTTCATTATGATGTACCTTATGATGACACTCTTTGCATAATACTATTAAATTTGCTTCCGAATTCATTTGCACATGTGGTTTATTTATTATAAATCCATCTTTACAATCTTTTTGGAAATTAATATGATGAGAATCTAAATTACTATTAAATTCGGTTGTGCCAACATTATCTTTGCCACATATAACACAGTGATCCATAAAAATGGATGAATTATATTTTGACTTTTTATCTGATAATAATGAATCATAATTACCAAGCATTTTATTTTTTATTTTAACGACTAAATCCATAAAAATAGGATTTTTTATAATATATTTAGCTACAGTAAACCCATAAATTGTATCTCCGGGTCCATCTTTTATTTTCCTATCATAGATTAATGTATCTTTTATTGGATCATGTTCAACAGTTAAGTGAACAGCTTTTACATTAGTTAGAGAAACTACTTCATCCATTGTCGCAATATCATGTAAATGAGAAGCAAAAATGAATGAAGATTTAGTTTTAGAAAGTTCTACTATTGTTGCTGCTACAATTGCAGTACCAGATATATGCTCAGTACCTCTACAAACTTCATCACCGATAACAAGTGTTTTAGGTCCAGTTCTACCAAGAATAGTTGCTAATTCAGTCATTTCTAATGTAAATGAAGATTGGCCTTTAAATATATCATCATTACCTGTTATTCTTGCAAACAAAGAATCATAAGGTGAATATTCAAAGCTCATAGCTGGTACATACATCCCACATTGAGCCATAACTATAGAAAGCCCAATCGCTTTCATTAAACTACTTTTTCCTGATGAATTAAGGCCATAAATTAAAATGCCATTCATTGCATTATCTGTATTGTTATTTTTATCATTATTGTTATTGTTATTGTTATCATTATTGTTATTATTATTGTTATCATTATCGTTATTATATGTTTCAGCACCACGTTGTCCTAAAGCGATATCATGTGGTATGTATTCTACATCAGTTCTAATTCTTTCTATTATTGGGTGACGTAATTGTGTTGTTCGAATATACCCATTTTCATTATTGTGTATTTTGGGTTTACAATAATTATAAATAACACTTACTTTAGCGTTACTTTGCAAATTATCAATAAGTGTAATAAATTTAAATATTTGTCTGAATGTTGTATCATATGTTTCTCCATATCGATTATATGCATCTATTATTGTAGACATAACAAGTTCGATTAATTCAGTCTTAAGAAGATCAACATTTGCAGATTTATCACCTAATTCATCAAAAAATATTTTAGTATTTTTATTATTTGGTGTATCTTGAAATCTTAATTTTTTAGGATTAATTGAAAATGTATTGTTAATTTTAATAGTATCAAGGGCACTAATGTTATTCTTTAACATATCAGATTTTTTTTTAGTCATATATAAATAATGACCTACTTTGTTGATGTATTTCATTTTAATTGCATTACCAAAAGTATTTTTTTTTCCATCTACTATTAAATATTTAGCCAATACACTACAAATTTCATCCATTAATCCTGTCTCTAAATCAATCAAAGTTTGCAATTCAACTATTCTCGCACAATTAATTTTAATACAATAATCTGGATTAAAAATAGATTTTTCAAGTGTTGCTAAACTAGAATGTTTCATTATGTGTAAATTAAAATCAGCTTTAAAATTTATTAGAAAATCATTAAGATTATCTAGTACTGCTTGATCTGGGAGTAATTTTATAATATTTGGTGTACCATGTTCATGTATCATTGTAACTAATTTTGGAATACTTGTTAGACCTTTATAAAAATTTAAAAACTCATATGGATCAATACGATGTAACATTAATTTTCTCCAATATCTTTCGAAATCAATTGTCTTCTTAAGAATTTCTTCTATTTTTAAATAAAATTTATCAATACGACATTCTTCAATTCTATTATACGCTGTTTGTAATTCTTCTATGTTGATAATTGGATTAATAAGCAAATTATAAAGATATCGTTGTCCCATAGGTGTCTTAGTATGATTAATTACATCAAACAAACTAGAAATTTTCTTAGTATTTAAACAATTACTCATATTGTTCCCAACATTAACATTTCCGATTACATTAAGTTGATTTACTGCATTATTACCTAATAATAAATGTTTGTTACTTCGAAAAATTATTGGTTTATGTAATTTATCGAGAATTTGCTTATCCCTCAAAGAAACGTAATCCATTAGTCCCAATAAACTTAACAATGCATATGGTTTTCTTTGCAAGTGTAAATGATCAATAACATTACCATTTATATCTTTATAAATCTTTGACAAATATGCTTTTACATATTTACCACATTTAAAGTTTTTATCAATTGTATTGTAATACTTATAATTTTTATTTTCAAGCTCAAAATAAGTTATTATTGATTCTTTTGTTAATGATTTATTTTGTATCATTTTTTCTGCAAGTTCAAAATCATCATAATATTTACTATCGATTATTTTAGGTCCAATGTGACATACAATAATTTCTTTAGGAGCATAGGAATGAATAAATCTTAAACCTTCATCTAAAGCATATTTTTCATCATGTTGTGAAGATATTACTTCATAAACAATTGTTTCTCCTGTTGAAAAATCAACTACAGAAACACCACATGATGTAATGATATTACCATAAGCTCTGACAAAATCTTCTTCGATATAAAGATACATTAAATAATTTGATTCTTTAGATACTGGATTAAGAATATAAGTTCCTGGTGTGTAAACTTTATTAACATAACGTTCTACTGTGTCTATTTTAAGTTTTTGTTTATTGGCAACTTGTCGAATTTCAATAACTGTGTAATTACATTCTAAGAGCTTAGGAAGAAAATTATCTATTTTATGACACATAAAACCAGACATATAAATAGTCCTATGTTTTTTTCCATTATTTTTTGTTGTAATAGTTTTATTTTTAGTTGCAGGTTGTTTTTTCCCTTTATTTATTGTTGTAATAGGTTTTTCTTCATCACTACTACTATCATCATCATCGTAAGAGTCAGAATCGCTGCTATCATATGTATCATTATTATTTCCTCCATTGCTACTATTGCCACCATGTTTACGTGTTCTACGTATTCCCAATACATTTGCTACAGTGTCCAAATATTCTAAATTTTCTTTGTATGCGTAAATTTCAAAAAAACTTCCTACTTGCATAAGGACTACGATATTATTTTTCCCATATTTAAGACTATACTCATTGTAGTAAAGCAAATATTCATCCATTTGTTCGAAAATAACTAATACTTTTAAACTATTATTATAAATATAATAATTTACCCATATATGCAATAATAAATTCAAAATTTATATTGTGTTTAACAAATAAAAAGAAAAAAGAGACGAAGAAATTATAATATGATTTGTCCAATATTTACACATCTATTTTTCGTACAGATGAGCTCTATATTGAGATTGTATGGTTTAATTAATGTTTAATGTTATTAATAGCATCTTTAATTCTTTTAACTATTTTTTTTTTGATATATCGTTTGATTTGACTTTTATGTGATGGCAAATTAACCCACAATACATGATTATCTCTCATGTATTTAATTAATAATTTGTAAATAAAATCATATGTCACAACATATTTTTCAATAAATCTAATTTTATTATCTAAAATTGTATTATTATCATGTCTTGCGCTTGTTTCGTCATATTTTGATATATTTTTAATAAAATCAACAAAACCTTTATCATCAATTTGAAGGTATCCAAGCAAATCAATCATATCATGTTTGAGCCATTTATCGATTACGAGAGAAAGATAATATTTTGTAATTTTTTTCTTCATTTTAGGATCAGAATTTAAATCATGATAAGTGCTTAACATTGGATGAATATAATCAGGATGCCAAGATGTTATTAAAGGATCATATGGATTTGTCCATAATGGATTATTATTAGTAATTATAGTATTTTTGATATTTCCATATTCATCTTCTGATGAAATGACGGTTGAAATTCCGTCAAAATCAGTTACAGTAACTGATGCGTCAGGATAATACGGTACAGGATTGAGTAAACTTTTCTTAACTAAATAATCAATACCAGTTGGCAGTTTATAAGCGTATGGATTATAATAACTTGGACCAGTTGAAATTGGTGAGGTATATGTTGTTACTAAATTTGGATTATAGCTTGAAGAAAAGTCAAGATCAACACCACCATAATGATTTAACTTATTTTTTGACATGTTTCGCTTGGGCATAGTTCTTAATGCAGTATATAAAGAGTTTAGATATTATTCATTAACCATTATAAATTATTATTTAATAAATTACTGGCAAAATATATTATTTTATAATCAATCATTTTGAGAATTAGAATAAAAATAATATTAAGATTAATAACGAATCTAGTTATATAATCAATAACAATATGTCATCGAATCAATTATTAACACTAGTACCTGAACTTCCAGATCATAAATCTGAAATTCAATTTGATTTTATTACTGATAACCTTAATTTCATAATAGAAAAAGATCGCTTAAAATATATTGTTACTTCTGAAATGAAACAATGTATTGGTTATTGTACTAAAAATAAAATAATTCTTCACCCAACTAAAAAAATTTATTATGCTGCGCTCAAGGATTGTCCTGTTGACCCTGATGAAAACAAAATTAAGGATACAGAACAAAATAAAAATATACGCACACCTATAGATCTTTATAAAATTAATGATACAATGGAAAAAAGAATGAAAAAATTAGAATCTGAAGAAACAAATCAATTACGCTATAGTTTATGTAATGATGCTGATTATTTTGTTAACAATTCAGGTAGAGGATATATCGAAACAATTCCAGATATTGCAATAAAAACTAATGAAATATTAGATATTTATGGTATTACTTCTTACAATAAAGGACTTGAATATATTAAATACAATACAACCGATTCCTTGTATACAAAACTGCGAATAGCAGATTGTATATGGAAAGTATATTCTAATAATATCGATAACGTTACAGATGTTTTTGTTGAATTCTATACGATAGTCGCAAGAAAACTATGGGCACCAGATATTTATAAACGATATTATGAATATATAATTGTTGAAGATATTAGTGAAAATGAAGATGATAATAAAGATAAATATAAAAATAAAGATAAAGATAAAAAAAAGAAAAAATATATTGGAGTTAGTAGTATCATAGATGATAAAATAATTTATATAAAAAAAAATAAACAACCATTTGATTATTATAAAAAAGAAAAAATAAATTTCTTTATTGCCAAGTTTATAAATCAAAGTAGAATGTATGAATATTTAGGATTTTATACAAAAGCATATCAAGCAAGTATAAATGATCGTAATAACAGTTTTCTTTATATGAAAAGTATCAAAACGATGTTTAAGAAATTTGTAAAAAATAAAATACTTTTTATGCTTGAATAATTTTTGTATCATTAAACTCTTCAAGTTCTTTACCATTCATACTATCAATAAATTTTATTTTTTCTTTAACTCCATTCCATAAATTTGATTCAATAGTATTCGCAAAGTAAATAATACGTTGCAGTACATATCCTGTAGTTCCAACTCTATAAATTCTACCTAGTGTTTGTTTAAGCATTATACCCGATATTTGTGTTGATATTAATGATATTGCGGGTTTACCTAATTTATTATTTAAGTTAATAGAAGTACTACCAATAGCTATATTACAAATTACTAGATTAATTTGGCTTGTTTGAAATTGCTCCATAATTGTTTCTCTAGTTTTAATATTCGTCTCACCATTCAAAATATTATTAGTTTTTAAACTTTTTGCGAGTAAATCTATGGTTTTATTAAAACTTACAAATAATACCACATTAAAACCATAAGATAAATATTCTTTGGCGAGTTCTGTTAAAATGTTAACTTTTAAAATTTCAAGTTCCATTCTTACATGTGTTATTTCACCAATCACATTAGTATTTGCTTTTTTCTCTGTTTCATCGTTTGTTTCTGGATTATTTTTACCGTATCTAGCAAATGTATATTTAGCGTTAAAAATATCAACTAATTCGACATCAAGATCATAACCTATGGCTGCAATATTATTCTTTGGGAATGAATCGTCAAGTTCGTTAATATCCATTCTTGAACCTTTATCTGGATAAATTGCTTTATTAATTGAACTATTACACACTCTTACAAGACTTCTTTCATCAGCTTTTTGTTTTCCTAAAACCCAACTTTTGCCTTGTCTTATAGTTTTGGAAAATCCAAGCATAAATGCAAATATTGCAAAATCTTTTGGCATTGATGATGCTGTAGCACTTAACATAATAATTTTGTTTCCAATGTCTTTTGTAGATAATAATAGTTTACCATGTAACGATTTAGGATTTTTACATTCATGTACTTCATCGAACACAATACAATAATCATTTTGCATCTTCCATTTAAACCGTGATGGTGTGCTATCCATATGATCTATTGATAATATGTTTTTATATTTAAAATCTTCACTAATTCTATTACCAGTAACTACTTCATAATTTATGATTGCTACAGGTTCAACATTAAATTCATTTAACACATTATTCCAATATGTTACCATTGATTTTTTGCAAAATACTATCGGTTTCAACGGTTTTTTAACACCTTTAATAATAGCTTCACGACATAATGCTGCAGTAACATATGTTTTGCCTGTACCTGTATCAGAACCATTTAAAATTATATCATTGGTTTGCATTGCTATTAATAACTCATAAACACAATAAACTTGAAATGTATAAAGTTTGTCACTTATTTCTTGATTTAATGATAAAATATCATACCAATTAATATTATCCATTGTAACAATACTATTAATTAAATTTTCTACTTTTTTATAGTTCACTGGCATAATACAAAAAACTTATAGTCTTGTAGTTTAAATAAACTTGAAAGTATATAACTAGTCTATCTATTTAACCTATCATTTTAAATTTGACTTTAATCTTTACATACTGTATATTGAATACTTGAATAAGTAATTATTATGTCACAAAAACGTAACATATTATCTGATAATTTTAAAAAAGATATTCGAATAAACGTTATTAATCGTATGTTTCCAAACTTAATTCAAAGTGATTCAAATTTAATTTTTGAATACTTAATTGCAATACTTGAACTCGTTGTTATAAAAAATAATCTTAATTCTAATCCTTCTTATGAAACATTATTAAAAAGTAATGATTATCAAGATCTAATAAGTTTACTTTTTTTACTGTTTCCATATATTGATACTACGGAAAGTACTACTAAGAGCATTACTTCTTTAAATGACATTTATGTTATTTTGAGTGATTCAAATGATAGTAAGTTACCAAATGGTGTCAAAAGTAATGAATTTGACAAATATGAACCTAAGTTTAAATTTTCAAATGTCCAATATAATAGAATAAAAAGAAGTAATCAACCTAAGTCGATACAATATGAACATAAATTTTTAGAACATAATTTTATTTTGCTAAAAGAGACAATTGCTTCAGTTGCAAATAAATTGTATGTTAATTGGAATAACATTTATCCAATACCATATTTACCTTCCTACTTTACAAAACTACCATTGTTTCAAGCAACAAACTTTGCCTTACGAAAACATAAAATAACCGATTATACAGATTACGTAGCATTACGAACACCAATAATTTCAAATTATGTTAATAATAATAATAATAGTAACAATAACAATGTCAATGACAATAGTAATAATAAAGATATGATTGATATAATCACAGATTCATTATGGTACAATGGACTGCAAATTAACGATATTTACAGTACAATACGATATAATCTTTACGAACAGGTGTATAATATTAAATGGTTATTATATGACGTCGTTACTAGTGAACAAAACAGATATAATTCAACAAAGATGATTGTGCACTTATTAGATGAAAAATTATATTTAGAAACTGTAAAAAAAAAATTAGCGTGGAATTTTATTACATCAGAACAGAGAACAACTTTTATCAATTCATGGGTAAACTTTGCTAATATCGTAAAAGGTGCCGAAAATCAAGTTGATATAAGTATTATGAAATATTTTACAAAATTTTTTAATACAGCTAATTTTTACAATCTATCATACAAATATGGTGGATACATAAAAATAGATAAAGAAACATACAGTAAATATAAAAAAAACATAGTAATTACACAAGAAGAATATGCACTTTACTTGAATACATTTTTAACTATCAAACCTGAATGGGCTTACGATTATCTTTTAAACACATTTACAAATTTTTACAAAACTTGGTATGGATATAAAATAAAGGAAAATACAAATAACAACTATAAAAGTTTTACTCTAAATAACAAAGAAGCATATATTACTTACAAAAATATTTATAATTTTGCTAAATCACTAACATCGTTTAATGTCAACAAAGGTACTAAAGATGAACCAGATTATAAATTCATACAATATCCAATTTTATGGAAAGCATTAAGTCCAAGTGATAAAAAAATTGTTTTGGAACGTATTAATTGGGATAGTGATAAAACAACGTCAATACAAACTACTACATTACGAAAAGGTGTAATGTCTTGGTTTGATATTAGTGGTAATTTAAAAATAATAGCAGATCCAAAAACAGATATTGCGTCTTTAAATGAAGCTATTCATAAATACATAATGAAGGACCTTGCTTTAATAATCTTCGAAACAATGACATTTAATGGTTTATTGAGCCAATTTAAACTAGAACTTACAACAGATAATGCTAAAATTATTGAAAGCAATTTAAATGAAAATAAATTAATCGTACAAAATTCTTATTATTATATTACTAATACAAAATATACTGAACTTCATATTGAATATCAAAATTCAAAAAAACAATATGAAAAAGCTAATTATCTCAAATATATGACTTCAAACATTGGTATGGATTTAAGTGGTAGTTGGAATACGATTTATGCTCTAAATTGGGTATCACAAATATCTTTTTATCATCGATATCTTAATAACAGAGTTATTTATGTGACAGGTGGTACTGGTGTAGGTAAATCAACACAAGTACCAAAACTATTACTTTATTCACTTAAAATGATAGATTATAATTATAATGGTAAAATAATGTGTACACAGCCAAGAATTCCACCAACTAGAAAAAGTGGTGCAACTATTTCTTCACAACTTGGCGTACCAGTGTTTAGATATGATCCGATGATAAATGAATATGTTGATAGTGACAATTATTATGTCCAGTTTAAATATGCAAAAAAAAACGAAATACACACTGCTAAAACAAATGATTCTTTAAATTTAACAATTGTAACTGACGGAATTTTGTATGAAGTAATTAAAAATAATCCTATATTAAAAAAACAGATTACACTCGATAATCAAGTAGTATACGATAAGACAGGAGTTAATGAATTAGATATTATAATGGTGGACGAAGCACACGAACACAATAAAAATATGGATCTAATTTTGTCTTTGATGAAAGTTGCTCTTTATTACAATAATAATGTTAAACTGGTGATAGTTAGTGCTACAATGAGTGCAGATGAACCACGATATAGAAGAAATTATCGTAACATTAACGACAATAGAATGTATCCATTTAATATGATGTTAGAAACCAACAAACTAGATAGAATAAATGTAGATCGTAGAATTCATATTTTTCCTCCAAGTAGAATAGATCCTGGAGCTACTACTTTTCCTATTCAAGATTTTTGGGACCAACCCAAAGAAAAATTGGAATCTATAATTTTGGAATTATCTATTAAAGGGGATGTACTTGTTTTTCAACCAGGTAAAGCAGAAATTAGAAAACTTGTTAAATCACTTAATTCAAAACTACCTGCAAACGCTATTGCTATTCCTTACCATGGTGAAATGGATCAAACTAAAAAAGAAATAGTTGAAACTTTAACACCTGATACAAAAAAAACTTTACGTTATCCAAAAACTGTGTCTTATGATGAAGAATTAGGTGATTCTGATACTTTGGTACCTTATGGTAGTTATGACAGAATAATAATAGTTGCGACTAATTTAGCAGAAGCTTCAATTACTATTGGAACCTTAAAATATGTAGTTGAAACAGGGACACAAAAAGTATTAATTTATGATCAAGAGGATAGAACGAATAAAATCAAACTTACTGGAATTTCGCAGTCTTCAATGGAACAAAGACGTGGTAGAGTCGGAAGAAAAAGTCCAGGTGCGGTTTATTATTTTTATCCCAAGGGTGCAATGCAATTTAACAAAATAAATTTCGATATTTCGACTTCTAACATTTATCCTGTATTATATGATTTATTAAAGGAGTCTAACGATAATATCCCAATGTTTGATGTTAATTTTGATATTAATAATCCTTCTAAATTTAATAATATTAAAAATATTATTAATTCAAATATTTTGAAAAAGAAATATCCTGGAAATTTGGATAATATAATAATTAAGCAGTATGCATATCAAACAAAAAAAAAATTAGTTTTTATTGATTATGTAGGTAATATGGATCATTACGATTATTTGGCTAATGAAGCTCCACCAATCGTTTATAGTACTGGTTTTAGTGCTGATACTATTAATGATTATATGGGTAATTTTTATATTATTCATCCAGATGAATTAGTATTGATAAGAAATATTTATGGTTCGATAGTTGGATCAACTGATACTAATGTTCAAGTAGATTCATATTCTAAGAAAATAATTAAATCAAAAAAAATGGAGTTTGCATGGAATAATTTAGTTGGGGCTAATGCTGTTTACATAAATCGTGTTAACTCTATTAATATCATTGAAAAAACAGCAATGAGCGCATTATTTAAATTCCTTATGAAAGAATTAAAATTAAGTACTGATGACACTAATATAATTCTAGATAATATCAACACGATAATTTATGCAATGGTTTATGGTACATTAGATGATGTAATAAAAGTAATTCCAATGTTAATAATAATAGATTCGCAATTAAGTGGTTTAGTATCTTCATCTACAAGTAAATTACCTTATTTGTTAGGAAGATATAGTAATAGTTATGGTGATTTAGTTGGTTTACGAAGGTTATGCGACGATATTCTGCAATATTCGGACGTCACAAAATCTCAAAAATTATACACTAGTTCTGGCACTAATGAACAACTTGTACTACAATATAAAAAAATGATACTTCATGGTGATAATAGAGAAATAGTTGGTTTGACAAAAAGTGATAAATTTATCATTAATGGTTTATTAAAACTTAAATCAAAAGGACAATTACTTAATGATGATAATATATTGTCAATAGAGGAAAGTAAATTAGTAACAGAGAACATTACTGAATTAATTAGTTCAAATTTTGAAGAAAATGAATCCAATATTGCGACCATTTCTAAAATAACAGGTGTTAATTCAACAGTAATTAGAAGATATATTTGGGCATATTTAAGTTTACATAAAGCAGTTCAAAATTATTTACAAGTCGATACACTTACAGTTTCAGGAGACACTAAATTATCTCTAAACATTATAAATGATATTAAAAATATTAAACAAAAAATAGCTTCAGTAAAACAAACTAATGAAATTAAAGATCGCGATTTTAATTTAATCAAAACATTTATTTCAGGATTATCATATCGTTTATTTAAAAGGGTATGTAACAACGATTACATTCATTGTTTTAGTTTACGACCAAAAACATATAAAATACCTAAATTTATGGTGAGAGGACATAAATATTTTGCAACATTTTTAGACCCTAGTAAAATTGGTAGTTATTTATTAGGATGCAGTATTCAAGCTGAAAATAGTACAATTACAATTATTAATAATGTAACAATAAATACTATCCAAGAATATGCACCGTTCACTTATTTGCCAACTATTATATCTAAAAAATATGCAAATATGCTAGTAGAAACACAAGAAAATAAGAAAGAAATTCAAGAAAATAAAGAAAATGAAGAAACGAATAAAGAAACAAATAAAGAAACAAAAGATAATGATACTTTATGTATTTATGATTATAAGTATGAAATTACAAAAATTAAAACAGAATTAGTTAAACATTTTAGTACAAGACCTTATTACCTTTTAATTGATATTAATTCACAAGATGATAGGTTTACTGAAACTCTGGTTAAGTACATAACGGAACAAAAAAATTATGCAAATACTAATTATAACAAATAAGAATGACAACACCTGGATACTGGGGAGAACCAGCATGGGATTTTTTAGATGTTGTTGCCGCAAGATATCCCAATTTTCCAACACAAAACGATAAAGACAATTACTATACATTTTTCATATTACTTCAATATGTTTTACCATGTCATGAATGCAGTAAACATTTTAGTGAAAATTTAATAATTAATCCACTAAACGAATATGCACTTAGTACACCTGCAACACTTACAAATTGGTTAATAAATATGCACAATATTGTGAACGGACAAACTAAAGCTCCGAAAATTAATCCAGAAACTGCAATGAATAGCATATTTAATAAAGGTTTATTGGTAAATAATTTAAAATGGACCGATAATGCTTGGAAATTTTTGCATGCCGTGACTATCGGATATCCTGCAACACCTAATACTTTGGATAAAGAAAAATACCGTTTGTATTTCACAATTTTACAATATGTATTACCTGCAAATGATTATAGGGAAGCTTATGTTGAAGCATTAAAAGTATTACCACTAACAGACAATGTCCTTTCGTCACAAACTAATTTGTTTGATTGGGCAAATGAGATGCATAATAGGATAAACACAAAATTTAATATTCCGACTATTACTTCTGAAGATCGTTTAACTAATATTATTCAAGAACAAGAAGAAATAATTAATAAAAAAAAGAAAGAAATTAATGAGGAAATTAAGGAGGCATTTGTAAGTAATTTTAGCAATAATAATACATTATTGTTATTTGCTTTGATTATTTTGATTATTGCTGTTGTAACTGCTTTATCCTGTTCTTTGACTTTAACTTGTGAACGTTAAATATTTGGTAAAAAAAAAATAAAAATATAAATGGTCTATTAATTAATAATTAAATTAGTTTTTTTTATATTAGGTATATATACATGGCAGGCCATAAAACTAGTAAAAAAGGTTCTAAATTGTCAAAAGGTATTTCATATTCATTTAAGCATGATGATTTTGCTAAATTTAGAAAATACCAGAAACAAAAGTATGGTAGTAAAGGTAGCAAAGACAGTAAAGATAATAAACATCGCAACCTAAATAGACAAATTAGTAATAAAAAACTTCAAAAAAGTATTAATACTAATTCAAGCTTTAATAAATTCAGAAGTTCTTCTGGGAGTGCTAATGAAAGAACGAAATCAAGAAATAGATCTTTAAGATCAAGATCTAGATCTAATAGTTCAAACAATAGTAGAAGCAATAGATTTGCATGTAAATCTTGCGTACCATCTCACCATTACAATAATAATATTTTACAAAATAATCCATATGCACTTTACAGTAAAGCGTTGCCTCATGATATAGATGGGTATGTTAACAAATATGTTTACATTCAATTTTACAAAGCATTAAAAAATCAAAGTATTGAACAATTAAATTACGTACCTTTGGGTGGAATTACTAAACTATTAGATCCCCCTTCTGCTTGGAGTGGTGATGTACAAAATTTTGTTCGTAGAAAAAGGTTTTGTTTGCCGAAGCTCAGTACTGCAATTTTTGCTGCAAATATAATTGAAGTTTATGTTGCTGCTGCTGCTCGTGATATTGAATTTTTGGATTATTTATCCGATGTGCAAATTGCAAAATCTGTGGTTGATATTGCAAATCTGAGTAACTATCGTGGCCCTACCATTAGTAATCTTACCATTTTTAGAGGTGATAGTTCAGGAGATTTAACAGGACCATACGTTTCACAATTATTATTACTTGATTATGAACAAGGTGGCATTATTTATAATCAACGATATCCTACATTTACACCTGTAGATTATATGACTACGTTAGCAAATGCCCTTTCTGTTCAAAATGGTATTGTTAATGAAATTTTAGCTCCATTTGCCCCAGCAAGATATATTATTAACGGTCGTGATTTGGCTGCTTATGTAAGAGAAGATTCATTAATCCAACCATATATTAGAGCGGTAGGAGTTTTATACAATATTGGAGCTCCGTTTAATTCTGGTATTCCAATTAACTCATCTTTTGCAGGTTTTGTTAATTTTGGAAGACCTGATATTGAGTGTAGTTTAGGTGCCGTTACTAGATTAGCTGCTTTGGCTGCATTTTGTCAAAAGTTTAAGGCCTTGTATATTAGACCTGAAGAAGTTGGTATTATTATTAACCGAATCAAATCTGATTTAAATTTAATTCACAATCCTACATTAAATGATGAAGCTTTAGATAATGCTATTTTAGGAGATATTTTTAATGCTTATGGAAACTATTTGTTGCCACAAGCATATCCTGAAGGGTCACCAGCAAGTCCTTCATATCCATCACTACATGCAGTTGTAGCAGGTGCATGTATTACAGTTTTAAAATTCTTCTTTGGTGGTCAATGGAACTTGAATCTTGTAGAACCTGATGTCGGTGGTAATGCATTAGTTTCAACAGGTATGATGTCTAATTTGTCTAACGAATTAGACAAATTAGCTTCTAATATTGGTTTTGCGAGAGTTTTTGCAGGTGTCAATTATAGAATGGATGTAATAGGAGGAATTAGATTAGGTGAACAAGTAGGTTTGAAATTCTTAAAAAATCATGCTAAAAATTATCCACAAAACGTTAAAGTTCAAATAACTTTGTATAATGGGGATATCGCACATATTACAAACTTTTAATTAACAACAAATAAGATTATATTTAATATTATTTTTATTTTTTATTTTATTAGTAATTTTGATCACCATTACGATAAGCATTAATATCAGAAATTACGTCCTTATCACCATCATAACCGCAACCAGAAGTATTTCTAAAAGTTTCGGTTATTTCTTCAAGTGTTGATTCAGCATTCTCCTTACAAGTGTTTTGACAAAGAGAAGAACGTTTCCAATACATTGCACCAAATGATGAAAATACTGAACAACAGAAACAACATAAGCAAACCACTATGATAACAAGCCATAAAATAGAAATGCCACCTTTACAAGAAGTAAAAGTTATTTTTCTAGGAGTAGTATTTCCACCCACAAAACTAAATCCGTTTACAGAATCAATCATGTATATCTAAAGTTATACTACTTTATCTAGAAAATATTTGTATTCACATGCTAAAAACGTTATAGTAAAAAATGAAAATTTAATAAACGATCAAATACCTTTATACACCTATTTATACAAAAATGACTATACATCCTGAAGAAATTAATACACAGGTAAATCTAATTGGTGAATCAAGTGACGTTAATGTTGGCAACAATTATGATAATGAACTTTATGATTTAGAAAATACAACAAAACAAGTGAAAAATATTATTAGTCAAATAATTATATCTAACAAATTACTTCTTTTCATATTATTTTTTTTCACAATATTATACCTTGTGGCATATACTGTATCAGACATTAAGACAAATAAGACGATAATAATTTCCCCTGCATTCAACACTTCTTATGGTACTGGTTATTATAGTTTTGGGAATGAATATTATCAATACGATACACCTCATATAATTAGACCATGCATTTACACTCCAAGTATTAATACACATTACTGTTGTAATAATTATGAATTAATTAACACTTTTGATATATGCACAATACAATTTCAGGAAAGTAGTTCAATTTGTCTTTTAAATGATATTATTAAAGCTAATCCAAATGCATACGTACCTAATTGCAAATCTATTATATCATTAAATAATTTGTATAATAATGAGAGTAATGTTAACACTATAATTGAAAACACAGTTATTTTAGATGATAGTTATTACAAAATTAATATATTTGTTGTTGTTGTGTTTGCATTAACTCCTGTGATAATACTAATAACATTTGTTTTGTACTCTGTATTTTTTACTTCTATATCAACAAATGATGATATTCGAACATTATGTTTTTATATGTACAAACATTTCGCACTGTATATAACATTTGGTTTTATTATGATAATAATTTTAATTGGTGGTATAACATTAATATTTAATAATCCTTCAATTAAATTTTTGACTGAAATAATAACTATTAATTGTTCACATTACGACATTTTTACATCATTAAATTTTATACAAAAAGTACTTGTTGCGAATTTACTCAATACTCCTGGTTACGAAAACACTAGTGTATATGCTAAATATTTCGAATATGTATCATATGCAGCATTTGGTGAAATATTATCATTTATGATAATATCTTTGTTCATAATTATACAAATTTTTCGTTTAAAAATTAATTAAAATTGATTTTTTATTATTTTGTGATAACATAATGATATCATTAAATATTATATTTAAAAGACAAGTAAGCATTATTTTTATATATGACAAGAAAATCAAATAATGTTAATCAATTAGAGTCCGAGAATATTGATTGTTTAAAGCCAAATAATATAGAACGGTTAAGACCAGAAGATGTTGATACCGTAATATACCACCGTAAATGCCCAGATGGTTTTTGTAGCATTTTATGTTTACATTTATTTAATAAATACAGATTATGTGAGAATGCACATCACGAAGATGAAGAAATAAATATGCAATATATACCAGTTAACCATAATAATTATGTTGTGCCTTGTGTTAAGGATAAAAACGTATTAATTTGTGATTTTTCTTTTACATATGAAGAAACTCTTGAAATAATTAAACAAGCTAAAAACGTTCTCATTATAGATCATCATGAAACATCGTCAACTAAACTAAAAGATATACCAGAGAAATACAAAATATTTGATATGAAACATAGTGCTGCTATTTTAACTTGGCAATATGTATTCCCAAATATTCCTCCTCCTTTACTCTTGCAATATATCGAAGATCGAGATACATCCAAGAATTCTATGGAGTTTACTAATGAATTTTTTGTTTGGTTTTCGACAATTCCCCAAGTGTTTGATATGTATGAAAAATATTTAGATAACAAAATATTACTTAAAATGATAAAAAATTATGGAATTATATATTACAAACTAAATAGTTATTATGTTAATGGATCAGCTGAACATGCAAAAGCTTCATTTGTAATGTTTCAAAATGGTTCTACAATAAAATATTACTTTATTGGTTACCACAATCAAACAAATTTTAAGTCTGATGTTGGTAACACGATAATGACAAAATATAAAAATTTGGATTTTGCTGCAACTTATAGTTTAGCTGATAATGTAGCTAAATCTAAATTTGCGTTACGATCAAATAACGCAAGCGCTGATGTATCAAAAATAGCAGAATTTTTTGGTGGCGGTGGACATAGAAATGCTGCTGGATTAGTATTTCCATATATAACAAACAAACTTGAAAAGAATGCTTATCCAATTATTATTAAAACTATATCAAGCAATCCAAATTTGTATTCAAATCTAGAAAATATTCAAATTATAAAGATACAAGAATATTATGTTGCATATTTAAACACATTTGCGTGTTATAAAGAACTAGCTAGTTACTTGATGAGTATAAAGGAAGGCAATACAGGTTTACAACAAGTAGTTAGTATTTATAATAATACAAATAATACTGATCATAATTATAAAGTTGATTTTGTATTAACTTATTATTTTGATCAAAATAGAACAATTCGATCTCATTTTGTTTGTGATAATCCCGAAATAAAAGGATTAGAAATGCGTAATCAGATCATCGACACTATAAAAAAAAATCAAATTAAAGGGGAAAATCTAAAAATTAATTACTAAAAATATTTAATTATACTCATTAGTTGTAGCACAACATTTGTTGGCAACGATACATTTACTTCCGTACCAAACAAGAGAAGCTGGCCATACTAAACTTTTAAGTATATTGCAACCAAACATTTTTAAAATGAAAGTATAGTTATTATTTTTTTTTTTCTTATTTCTAGTTTCACAAATAGTGGAACCAACAAAATATGCACTTGCTAAAGCACAATATATACGAAAACTTTGTGTGTTTGTGATTGTTTGGAAGTTGAAATTCATTGTTTAACTAATATTAATATCTTTATTTTAATAGTACTATTAAGACATTTATAAATTCATTTTTTAATGCGTTTGATCTTATTTAAACATTGTTAATTATTAGTATATACATATAAATGTCAAGTAATTCAGGAATGCATAAATCAGAAACTATAAATTATTTAACTAATGACAGGGAAATAGAAGGTCAACGCTTCGTTTGTTTATCAATGCTTTTTAGACAACATCAAGAAGAATTAAAACGTGAACATGAAGAATATAAAATAGAACTCGAAAAAGAGATGAAAGAATTAGCAGCTCAACGTGAAGCAAGAATTTCACAAACTAATGGAGCATCAGCACTTACTGACAATTCAACTGAACTTAACAACAATTCAAACGAAACTAACAACAATTCAA
>Ga0116192_1000327_pt1 | contig 37057 bp, 36 predicted proteins | sample AD_UKC113_MetaG_FD_89876 | JGI IMG/M metagenome (GOLD analysis project Ga0116192, IMG submission 89876) | Active sludge microbial communities of municipal wastewater-treating anaerobic digesters from Hong Kong - AD_UKC113_MetaG | ecosystem: Engineered > Bioreactor > Anaerobic > Digestate...
CTACTGGAAGAAAGAATACGTTTAAAACCAACTAGAACAAACTCTGGTGTTGCAGTAGTAACAGTTCTAACAAAACCTTATCCATGTCCTGGGAAATGTATCTACTGCCCAAATGATCCGTCAATGCCAAAAAGTTATATATCTTCAGAACCAGGTGCACAACGAGCATTGAATAACAAATTCGACCCATATTCTCAAGTATACAACCGCATAATCACACTGAAAAAAATAGGACACAATATTGAGAAAATAGAGCTAATAGTACTTGGAGGAACATGGTCTGCATATCCTCTTGATTACAGAATCTGGTTCATAAATGAATGTTTTAAAGCCATGAACTCAATAGATCAAAATTCTGATAAATATACTACTCCACAGGATAGACATGCTTCAAAAATTGAATGGTCAGAGTTAGAAAAGAGCCAAATTTTGAATGAATCAGCATACTGTAGGAATGTAGGCTTAGTATTAGAAACTAGACCTGATTACATTACACAAGATGAAATTATATGCATGAGAAAACTTGGAGCAACAAAAATACAATTGGGGATTCAAAATCTCTCAGATAAAGTTTTGAATGCTAATATGGTTGGAAGGAGTACTAATGATGTAAAAAACGCATTTTCACTACTTAGAAGAGCAGGTTTTAAAATACAAGGACATTGGATGCCTGGTCTATACACATCTACCCCATCTACAGATATTCGTGAATATAAACGATTATGGAAAAAAGATTTTTGCCCTGATGAATTGAAGATATACCCAGTATCAGTTATAGAAAATACCACTCTTTCTAATTTGTATAAAAAAGGGAAATATACTCCATATACAGAAAAGGAACTTTCTTCTATTATCGAGAAACATATACAAATTACTCCTAGATATTGCAGAATCTCTAGAATCATAAGAGATATTCCTTCAAATGAGATAGAAGCTGGAAGCATGATAACTAACCTCAGACAAACTGCAGAAGAAGGTCTTAAAAAAAAGAAAATAAAGATAAATGAAATACATTACAGAGAAATAAAAGGAAAAATGGTGAGAAAAGAAGACTTGCAACTTGAAGTGTTAACATACAAAACATCAGTAAGTAAGGAATATTTCATATCTTACAAAACTAAGGAAGATGATATGCTCTGTGCTTTCCTGAGACTGTCTATTCCAAAAAAGGAGCTATTAAGTAATAACTTCATTGAGGAACTTAAGAATTCTTCAATAATAAGAGAGGTGCATGTGTACGGACCAGTAGTAGGACTAAAATACAAAAGCATTGGAGAATCTCAACATCTAGGGCTTGGAAAAGTACTGATTCAAAAAGCAGAACAAATTACAAAAAAACACAAGATACAAAAAATATCCGTCATATCCGCAGTAGGAACAAGAAAATATTATGAACTAAATGGCTACCAAAAAGGAAAATTATATATGTACAAGGATATTGACTAGACTCTCCTTACTACAATATTAGGTCTTATAATCTCTCCAGAACTCTTTGTTACTCTAATATCAGAAATTTCTCCATTATCTATTATTGAATATTCAGGATTTAGCACTGATAAATAATAGTTCCCTTTATCAGCAACAAACCTGTATCTTCCCTGTTCATCAGAAACTCTTTTGTAAACGAGCCTGTTAAAGTCAGATTCAAAAAGGCCAATTTCTACGCCTTTTAGTTTATTTCCTTGCTCATCAGTAACATATCCATACTTCTCCCTTTTAGTAAGAATTGGCGTAACTGTAATCACTGCGGAGAATATGTATACAACAAGTATCAAATAGTTCGTCCATATCGGATTAACATATACTGCGTACATACTTATAACAAGACCTGCCAAAAATACCACCAAGTTTAGAAGGTGCAGAAGAAGCTTTAGAAAATAGATTGTTTTCTCTTTAAACATTACCCAGAATCCAACCTTCGCTTTATCCAAAGGTATAGCAAATTTCGGAACTAAATTATTTGAAGGCTTAAATACCTCACCATGGTAAATATTTTCTAGAGGAGCATCTGAACTTCCAAATATGGTCTTCGAAGGGAATAAATAACCACTTGCACTGACAGTAATATAATATTCTCCATCCTCAATCTCAATGGTTTTAAAATATCCAAATTGATTAGTAACATCAGTCCATACTAATTCTCCATCTTTTTTATATACTCTTACTATAGCCTGTCTAATCGGATCTTTTGAAAAAGAATCATAAACATAACCATTAGGTACTCCTCTCTTTCTCAAGCCAAGCATAGAAAGGAAGTTAAGTCCTATCTGAGCTACAAAATATGGGAGAGAACTTGTCAATGATACAAACAAAGCAAGTGCCACTGAGACATTAACCGCCAATGTAGTCAATGAAAGGCTTCTAATTTCTGATGGAGATTTTCTACTCAACAAATCAGCATTCTGCTCCATGAAGACCTTTACAGCATTTCCTATTACAGCAGGAATTTCTGTCAATTTCCCAACTACTGCAGGGAATGTAATACGTTCCTCTCCAGTATTAACCTTAGATTCGTTAGGAATATTCACGACCCCTGTACAATCAGATGAAGAATTTCCCTTTTTATTAACTGCATCAACACAAAAAGTATATGACGGATATAAATTCCCATTTATCTGCTTTTCAAGATTTACTACCTTAATCGTACCTATGAATATTTCACCATCATTAGAAATTGATGCTCCGCACCCCCTTTTCTGTCTGTCCTGCCCAACACATGAAAGCTTTACACTGTCTACTCCTGCACTATCCGTAATCCTGTAACGAAGAGAAATAACACTATTTTCCCCCCATTTACTTGTATAAACATCGTCAGATATTGATATTTTCTCAAGGACTATCAATGGTCCATTCACACTTTGTACTGAATAAACGGAATTTGACCATCCACTTTCTGATCCATATTCATTTCTCGCTTTTACTCGGTAAAAATACATTTGCCCATTCTGCAGTTCTGTAAATGTGTATGATGTATCATTTATCCACCCACTATTTGCGGAAATAGTACTAAAATCCGAATTTGTACTCATTTCAACATAATATTGGTATTTCAACGACCCACCCGGAGTCCATCCTACTGTATTTTCTTTTCCTATTGTGTATTGGCCTTCCTCCAGCATAATTGGAGGAGGAGTTGTTACAACATACAAATTTTGACATTTTTCAATTTCAACAACTATCTGTTCTGTGATATCCTTTGCACAAATCTCATATACTCCCGGCTTCGAAGCATATACACTCCCTTGCGACTTTCCTCCAACATCTGTTAAAGAAGGTTGAGATATCGTCACATCAGCTGGGTTTCCAGTTCTAACATACAATGAAATATTTCTTCCTACCCTTGGATTCCCATTCCTATCAACCATCGTTATTTGAGCCTTCGATGGATATAGTACCTCTACAGTAGATGGAATTAGATCAATCTTTGAAAAGATATCCGTGTGTATTGATACTGTTACATTTACCGTGAATTCATCTGCGAATACACATGCAGGAGCGATTGATGCTAAAACACATACAGCAGTAAGCTTTAAGGCAGTACTAATCTTCATTTATTATATTTCATCAACAACTTTCTTAACATATTCATCAAGCCTCTTAGTCAAATTTACAGAGGCATATGGATCACTCCCAAGAGGATATCCATTGCTTTTACTGTAACAATTTTTGCAAAGAAGTGCAAAACCCTTATTAGAAAGATACTCTAAATCCTTTTGAGTCCCACATTTTATACAGCTGGAAAAATCACCAAGAAAACCCATTTCCTTAAGAAAAATTATTCTAAACTTGTTTGTTGCCCTTATATCTAAATTATTTCTCAAACTATTCTGTAGTGAATCAAATAGCTTCGGATATGGATCGTAATCTTGGAGGAATTTATTAAGCAAAAACAGTATCCTTCTTACATTTTCAATCCTCATTTTATCAGTATCTATTGCATAAACAAACTCAGACTCTGTTAGAAGCGGAATACCTTTTCCTTCATAAAAAGAAACCTTACTGGTGGTAAGGGTTTGCATATTCCCTCTGTTTCTACTGTCGATTTTTCTTATCCCTTTTGCAAATAGTGGAAACTTTCCAGTATTTTTTCCAAAAACTGTCAGAACTTTATCAGCTTCTCCATAATTCACTGATTTTATGACTATAACTGTATCTCTACTCATATACACCCTTTCTAGTAAAGATTACATAAGGAGTTTTAAATATTATTTTTAAATCAGTTACCAAATTCAAATGCTTTACATAATTATATTCCATATTTAGTCTCTCATGGAGTGGAACCATATTCCTTCCAGAGACTTGCCATATACCAGTCATACCAGGTCTAATCTTTAAAATTTCCTCCATTATCTTTTTATCTTGAGGATATTTTTTAAAGTGCCTTACAAGTTCATCATCATATGAAGGCCTAGGTCCTACTAAAGACATTTCCCCTTTTATCACATTAAGTAACTGCGGTATCTCATCTATATCAGTCCTTCTGATTATTCTTCCAACATTAGTAACCAACTCATCACTGCACGGAACTTTATTCGAATGATGAAAAGATTCTTTCTTTTTCTTCTCGTACTTACTATCATTCATCAATTTATTATACGCATTTGGGATCATACTTCTAAACTTGTACATAAAAAACTTTTTCCCATCTTTTCCTATTCTCATAGGGCTTTCAGCAAATACAGGTCCTCTATCTTCAATCCATATGGCGAAGCTCACAACAACAAGCAATGGTAGAAGAATAATAATCAAGCAAATAGATATTGTAATATCAAAGAATCTTTTAATTAGTGGATAGAACATCTAATACACAGTTTCGAAATTTATATTCAAATATTTCTGATGCAAAGTTTTCAGCCTGTTTTCTACAACTGTCCTGATTGTAATCTTCTGATTTAAACTTTTTCAAAACTTTTACAAGCGATTCCGTATTGTATTCATCAAAAAATACACCTGTTTTTGGATTATGCTCAGAAATTGTCTCTAATACTCCTCCATCTCTATATGCTATAACTGGAGTTCCAGATGCATTAGCTTCGACAGGAACCATTCCAAAGTCCTCTCCCCTTACAGGAAATATTAAGGCCTTCGCTTTTGACAATAGCTCCAATTTCTCTTTTTCAGAAACAAAACCTAAGAATTTTATCAATCCTCTAGCATTCAAATCATGTACTAGTTGCTTCATTGCATCTAAATCATCTCCTGTCCCAGCTATTTTTAATGGATATCCCAATTTAGCACATGCTTCTATAGCTATTTTCACTCCCTTGTAAGCTTCTATTCTTCCCATATACAAAAACCAATTTTCTTTTCTATTAACAGATCCAAATGATTGAATTTTTGAAACTTCAACAGGGGGATATATTACATCAGCATCTATACCATAGGTTTTTTTTATTCTCTCCTTCACCACATTAGAATTCGCAATAATTTTTGAACATTCTTGTGCAGATTCAACATCCAGCTTTCTCCACCTATTTTCAAGTATTTTTCCCAAAAATGATGAGTAGACCTTATACAAAAACCTATTAACCCCACTGAGTTGGCTAATATCTTTAACTGTTCTATCTTCTTTTTGCCAAAGGAATTTGGGAGGAGACATACATAGGTTGATATGTTTAATATTTTTCGGTTTTACAAATCTAGAAAAAGCTATAGAAAGAGATACAACAACATCAAAATCTTTAAATCTAAATAATCTGTATGCTAATGGCTCAAATACAATGTATATATATCTTAGTTTCTCCTTTTTTGGTAAATACTGCATAAAAGAATGGTTAATTTTCACATTTGGAAAATATTCTTTCACGAACTGCTCATCATAATATGCAGTGAAGATCTCACAATTTGGAAATGTATGAATTATATGCTTTAAATGATTCTCTGCACCCCCTTGCTTGTAAAGAGGCTCACATGATACCGCCATTCTGATATTTGTATTCGAAGATTCAATATTTCTCCTTTTTTCTTTTTTCACATTCATATATCTCTTTTAAATATTCCTCAAAGTTATGTATGAAGCATTCCTCAGAAAACAACCGTGCATGTTTTTTTATATTCTCTGAATTATATCTTGTTTTATCGAAGTTCATAAGTGCAGAAACAAGCTCCGATTCTTTTGTAAAAAATTCACCTGTTAGACCTTCCTTAACGGTCTCTAAAACTCCTCCATATTTGTAAGCTATGATTGGAGTCCCCGAGGCCATAGCCTCAACTGGAGTATATCCGAAATCTTCTACTCCACAAAATAACAAAGCCTGTGACAAAGCATAAAATGCAATTACATCATCATCATTTTTTAGGTATCCTAGAAAGTGTATATCTTTATGTCCTTTAGACATTTTCTCAAGGTAACTTTTATCTGGGCCATCTCCAACAATGTATAGACATTTTTTCGCCTTGATACATGATTTTATTGCCCAATCGATCCTTTTGTAATCATAAAGTCTTGATACTACCAAAAAAAATTCATCTGGAAGAGTATATTTATCTTTTACCTCCTTTATTTTCTTAATACCCACACCTTCAAAGTATTTTTCCTCAACTCCCGGATAGATTACTTTGGCATTCTGTCCATATACTTTTTTTATCTTCCTCTTTATGAATCTTGAATTAGCACTCCAATAATCAACTCTTTTTGATGTACTATAATCCCAAACTCTCATATATGTGTTTATTCCATATGATAATCCACGATATATGAATCTAAGTTTTGATCCTCTAATATTAAGTTCATTATCCCATAAGCTTCTTGGTGGCGTCATAACCATGGCTAGGTGAGGCTGGTCTATCCCAGTTATAATCCCTTTTCCAGGTCCAGCAGATATGGATATAACCAAATCATATCCGCTTAAATCTATATTTTCATACACTATGGGAGTTAAAAGTTTCAAATGTCTGTAAAATCCTCTAGGCAAAAATCTTGATAATTTACCAACTGAGCTCGAATACACTGTATTGGTAAACTTTGGATATTTTTCTTTATCAAAAACTATTGTAAATATATCTGCTTCTGGAAAAACCTTCAAAATTGAGAACATTTCTCTATCAGCCCCTCCAAAAGCAGTCATTTGATCTGCTACTAAAGCAACCCTTGGGAATAACTTCCTAACATCATTCATGCAGAGATTATACCTTTAAACCAACTTTCTAACCAGCAAATCCGTCTACAATTCAGGGATTTCACCATCTTCAAATCCAAAATCTTCTGCTGATATATCTTCGTCTTCTTCACTATCAAGCTGTTCCAAAGCCTTCGCTAGATCGTCATCTGGAGAAACAACTACTTTAGAAACAGTATCCTCATCTTCATCTTCGGGAAATATTACATCTAATGATCCATCGTCTATTCCTGCTATCTCTTCTGAAGGATCTATTCCTTCATCATCTTCCAAATTCTCATCACCCATCAAGATAATATTTGGCTCTTCTTTATCTATCCCATCAAAATCATCATCTTCGTTAGAACTCTTACAATTTTGCTCATTAAGCCTCTTCTTCGCTCTTTCAAGAAATCTATCCGCATCCTCTCCAAACTTTTCAACAACATCTATAACTTTCATCGGCTCTCCACATTCATGACAAATGTTTATGTAGTCTACCTCTTCTCCACAGTGCGGACAGGAGAAAAAGACAACATGCACACTTCGTCGCTTAGGCACCAACACATCTTTTTTCTTTTTGCTGACAGCCATTAAATCATAAGAATATTTTAGGAACACCCACTACATTTAGAATAGTATAGGGGCTATAGTGTGTCAATAATCCCATAGAGATACAAACTTACCCATATTTTGGATAACAACACTTCTTGTATTTCTTTCCACTTCCACAGGGGCAAGGGTCGTTTCTTCCAACTTTTACTCCCTTTTCAATTGTTTTTTGCTTTCCAACTTTTCCCGGTCTGTTGTCCTCATTACTTTTAGTTTCCACAGGAAGCTCTCTTTCTACTTTTACAAGTCTTACCTTAAACAATCTTGAAAGAACAAATTCATCAACTTTCTTCAACATACTATCGAACATTTCGAATCCCTCATTTTTGTACTCTACCAAAGGATCTTTTTGAGCTAAATTTCTTAATGAAATTCCTTCTCTCAAATCGGTCATATTATCAAGATGCTCCATCCAGAACCTATCAAACGATTCCAAGATCAAATACTTAAGCAATGTATGCATAGATTCTGCTCCAACATTGTATACCTGTATTATATATGACATCAGCATAACCCTTTTAAGAGTCGCAGAACTTTCAGTCTGACTCTTTCCATATAGATCTCTAAAGAACTCAATTGTGTTCTTGTACCCAAGCTCCTTACAAGCACTTTCCAAGAGAGGTTCTGTGAGCATATTAATTATCTGACCGTACATTTTCCTCTCCTCTATATTGTCTATGCTCATATCGTCCTGCATCTCAGATGCAGTAAGGAAGTCAACATATTCCAATAATTTTTTCAATATCCATTTATCAAGCCCAGAAAATGGATAATTAAAAGAATCTAATAAATCTATTCTCCAGGTATCTTCTCTTGCCAGCGAAAACATATCTAAAGCATCCTGTACATTCTCAATATCTATATCCTTAACGATTTTTATATCATTCTTTAAATCTTTCTCTGTAAGTTTTTTATCTGTTCCTCCATCCGCCTCCAAAATCTTTCTTCTTAGTGTATAAATAATTTCTCTTTGTTGATTAAGTACATCATCATATTCAACCAATCTCTTTCTGATATCATAATTATTTGCTTCTACCTTCTTCTGTGCATTTTCAATTGTTCTCCCTATAATTCCAACAGATATCGGCATATCATCATCCATGCCGACTTGACTCATAATCGCTTTCATTCTGTCTCCTCCAAAGATACGCATAAGGTCATCTTCGAAAGATACAAAGAATCTAGATTCCCCAGGATCGCCCTGCCTTCCTGATCTTCCTCTCAACTGATTATCTATCCTTCTTGATTCATGCCTTTCTGTACCTATCACATACAATCCTCCTACTTCCTTTACCCCTTCCCCTAATGCAATATCTGTTCCTCTTCCTGCCATATTTGTTGCAATTGTAACCGCACCAAGCTGTCCTGCTTCTGCAACTATTTTTGCTTCCAATTCATGCTGTTTAGCATTCAAAACATTGTGCTTAATACCTTCTTTTGAAAGCATGGTTGAAAGAATCTCTGACTTTTCAACCGAAGTAGTACCAACAAGCATCGGCTGTCCTTTTTCATGATGCTCTTTAATTTCTTCAACTATGGCATTGAATTTTCCCCCCTGTGTTCTGTATACAACATCATTGTGGTCTACTCTAATTACTGGTTTATTTGTTGGAACAACTATGGTATCCAGCTTGTAGATTGAAGAGAATTCCTCTGCTTCAGTTAAAGCTGTTCCTGTCATTCCTGATAGATATTTGTACAATCTGAAGAAATTCTGCAAAGTTATCGTCGCCATTGTTTTTGATTCTTTCTTCACCTCAACACCCTCTTTTGCTTCAATAGCTTGATGAAGACCCTCACTATATCTTCTTCCTTCCATCGCTCTTCCTGTAAATTCATCAATTATGACTATTTCCCCATTCCTTATGATGTACTCATCATCCAGTTTATACAGTTCCTTCGCTTTCAGAGCATTATCCAAATGGTATGCCAACTGTGCATTTTCATATATATTATCTACTCCTAAGGCTCTCTCAACCGCATCCATTCCTGCCTGATTCAAAGATACAGCATTTGCTTTCTCGTCTACAGTATAATGTTCTTCAGGTCTAAGATTTTTAACAAGCTGTGCAAACTTCTTGTATAGATCATTAGCCGTATCAGCACTTGTAGAAATTATGAGTGGAGTCCTAGCCTCATCTATTAAAATTGAATCTGCTTCATCAACAATTGCGAAATATTTTGGTCCTTGAACCCTTTCATCCAAACTCCTAACCATATTGTCACGGAGATAATCAAAACCAAATTCACTATTTGTTCCATACACTACATCACAAGCATATGCTTCCTTCTTCGAGCATTCTATTAAATTCACACCAGTCATATGGTCATACTTAAGCCTTCCATCTTTTCTCTCCATCTCCTTCCTCTGAGCTATTAACTTCTGTGCATCTTCACCTTTTAGCTTAAGTGCTTCTTCATCTGAAATAAATCTGTACTGCTTCCCCGAGTTGATAGCTCCGACACTCATCCCTAAAGCATTTAATATATGCCCCGTCCATTCTGCATCTCTCCTCGCTAAATAATCATTCACAGTAACAAGATGAGCACCTCGCCCTGTCAATCCATAAAGATACAAAGGAAGATTCGCTGCAAGTGTTTTTCCTTCACCTGTAAATAACTCAGCTATTTTGTTATCAAACAAAACATACCCAGCCATCAATTGCACATCAAAATGTCTGTGATTTGCAACTCTTTTAGAAGCCTCACGAACTACTGCAAAAGCCTCAGGTAATATTTCATATAGTTTCCTTTTTTCTTCGTCCAGTTTTTTGTTTAGTTCTGCCTCCTCAAGCTTAAAAAAATCACTCCTACAGGTATTAAGGTCTACACCTATTTTTTGCCTAAACTCATCTGTTTTTGATCTAAGTTGATCATCGGAAAGCTTAGAGACTTTGTCTTCCAAGCTATTTATCTCTGCAACTATTGGCTCTATTTTCTTTAATTGTTTTTCATTTGAATCAAAAAGAGAAGAAAATATCTTCAGCATAGCTCTCCATTATATCCCATATCTCTCAATTTAAGAAATGTTTAATTTTTCCTAAGTATACTTCAAAAATATGCATAGGAAGTCGATAACAATAATACTTACAATAATATTCCTTTTGTTAAAAGCACATTCCCAAGTACAAGCTGTAAGCAATAATATTCACCTAATCTCCCCTACAAATGGAATTACTCTCTCTACCACAAATATTCAATTTCAATGGAGGAATGACGATAGATATGAAGAATATATGTACATGTTGTGCATAACAGATGACATAGTTGAAGGAACTAGGTACTGTGAAATTCCTTCTTCTAAAACAAATGCAACTCTAGATATTACAAATACAAAAGGATACATCTATTGGTTTGTAGCATACCAGAAAAAATCACAATATATCCAGAATATTGCGAAGTATACACAAAACCCATCTCTAACTTTCAATCAATATTCCAGCATTTCAATATTCGGCATAAACACAACAGTTCCATATAGCTTAAAGAACTTAATAGCTGGGAAAAGTCCAGGGGATTTCTTTAGACCAAATGATCAAATTAAAAATCCCAATGGAACCACAACACTTGTTTGTAGAAACAAATGGGTATTCAAACTATCTTCTGAATACTTCTCTCCTCAAGATACAGCAGTACAATGGAATATAAATAAAGAAAGTGGGGAGGTCCTTGGAGAAACCACCTCAATAGCTATACCTCCAGAAGTAATGTGCCACTTCAAGTCCGTTATCGAGGAAAATACTACTAGAACAACAAAAGACTTCTGTAGAATGTATAATTTAATATCTGTACAAAGCGAAAAAGATGTCAGCAAAAATCCAAATATTTTGAATGTAACTGGAAAATATTATGAGTATACCAAAATTCAAATAGATGTATATCAGTGTGTTAAGAACTTCTTTAATCCTCTTTCATGGTTTAGATGTCAAGAAAAATATGTCAAAACACTTACCTTGGATTATCCACTTGAAAAAGAGTTCGAAGTCTTTACTGGTAATATAAACCTTCAGAGCAAACAGGTGACGGCTGAGAATGGGTCATTCGCATTAAATTCATCGATTGACCCAAGAAACAATGAAGCTATAACTCTAAAGGTTGCATTTACTCTTAATTTTCCATACTACAACATCTCAGAGCAAGCTATTTCCACATATATATTAAATCCTGTTATTGTTAATAATAATCCTCCAAAACCCTTTTCATTCCCATTTAATAAAATAATTGGAGTAACACAATGGCATGGATACACCGCATTTCAAAGCCCTCATACTGGTATAGATTTCGGAAGTTACCTAGAAAATGTTCTTTCATCGGATAATGGCATAGTTGTAGCAAAAGGGTATGACACATATTACGGAGAATGTAATTCTGGTGGAAATTATCTAATCATCAAAAATAGCAACGATATGTACACCGTGTATTTCCATCTAGCACAATCATATGTAAACATTGGAGATTCTGTTGCAAAGAATCAGGTTGTGGCACAATCAGGAAATTCGGGAAAGAGTGAATGCAAACCACTTGGATATCATCTGCATTTTGAGACAAGAAAAGACCGCTCGCAAAACAGCCACGACGATCCTGTTAAATATGTGGATATTGATTGGAACTTAGTCTCAACTTTAGATGCAACAAAAATACCCGCTCGGCTGAGTGGTGATAATCCACATCCAGAAAAATAAATTGGCGGATTACAAATATGAAAAAATGTCTCAAAATTACAATAATCTTAATAATTTTAATCCTCCTCCTCAATTTCATAGTTAATGCTAAACAAGGCATCTTTAGCAATGAGTATTCCATTAATTTCATTGGAAATATACCATCTCTTGGTCAAGTAATTTGGATTTCACAAGACCAAGTCCTATTTTCATCAGAAGACCAAGTTTACATATATACATTTTCAAAAATGAGTACTGAGCTAGTTGGAAAGAAGAAACAGAATGAGATTGTTGGAATCGATAACAACAGACAACTCATATACTGCGAATATACCATTTACACGAGATATACTGAGGAGGATTTTGCAATGACCATAAGGATTTACGATTATAATCATAACTTTCTCAAAGAGAAAAAACTGTACGACAGCTTTCTACCTCAAAATACTGATGGGAGGTATGTTACAGGAATTACTATTCTCCCTTTCTTGATACCATATAAATATACTGTAGATATGGATAGCGGAAATGTACAAAAAGAAGAATATACTGAAGATAAAGATTTGGTTAATATATATCAAAAGCCAGAGAGTCTAGAACTTCCAGAAAACGTATTTATTCAAAAGGCACATTGCTTTGATGAACACAGATGTATTTTAGAAGATAAATACAAAAGTCTTTTTGCCTACAATCTAGAGCAGGATCATATTAGTGAGTTTCTTCAAAACATTTCTGAAAAATCTCATGAGTTTTTTTTGCGGTATTTTCCCATGTAAATTCCCTAGAAAGCTCATATCCCCTTTCTGTCATACCTTTGTACTTCTCTGGGTTTTTGTATATATCATAAATTTTACTCCCAACCTTTTTACTGTCATATCCATCAACTATTGCAGAAACTTCATCAAAAAGTTCAATGTATACTAAGTTTTTATCTATTATTGTTGGAACTTTAGCTCTAAGAGCCTCAGCAACAGCGATCCCAAATCCTTCATAAGTAGATAAATGTATGAATGCAAAAGCATTTTTTAGTAAAGAATATTTATTTTCGTCTGAATAGAATCCAGTAAAAATAATATTATTTTTAATTCCTAACTCCTCTATGAGTTCATTTAGCTTTTTCACCTCCTTGTTATTCTCTTCTTTAAATTTCCCTCCTGCTATAACTAAATATGGTACTTTCTCACCGTCATTCCCAAGCATTTTTGTAAATTCAAAATATCCCTTGATTACACCTGAGGAATTTTTGTTTTTTGTTACACCTCCTCCCATGTATATTAGATATCCCCTATCCCTCCAATCAGATGGAAGTATTCCATCTATATCTGTTTCTTTTTCTTCTAAATCTACTCCTAAATATGTGACAATTGTATTCTTCTCTGGATACTCAGGATAGAATCTCAAAAAATCTGTTTTAGTCGTTTCTGAATTGCACAAGACATATTTACACTGAACAGCCTTATCTAATGCCAACCAGTATTGCATTTTCCTTATGATATTGTGAAATCTTGATTGTGCAGAATACTCACCAAATAGAGGGAGTATCATATCATGAATAAACAGCACTGTGGGCATGATGTCTGATGGAAAGTTTCTCCAAAAGTACGGACAAAAATACACTGTTTCAGCAGTTGTTATCTTTCTTATGCTTGGCAATATATTCCTGCGATACCAAATATTGTTTTGATAGCCATTAACTTTGTATTCACCTACACTTATCCTTTCAACATTTTTGTATCCATCGATATGTCCATCCAGTGTAGATTCTTTCCCATCAAACAGCAAGATTGAGTACCTTGTCTCAGGATAAAGTTTAACCAACGACAAAATAATATTTTTTGTATATTGACCAATACCAGCATAAGCGAATTGATCTTGCGTTGTAGTACCATCTATAATTATATGCATGTCCACATTATACGATTTTAATACGAAAATAGTACCATTCTGTTATCTCCACTTATATGCTACCATGTACATACTTATGTAATCTAATATATTTTAATTAAATTATATGAAGGTACAAAAATTTCCCATTTTTCTATTTCTATCTCTCCTTCTCTTTTTGTTTATCCCCCAAACAAAAGTTAATGCAGCTGAATTCCATTTCAAATCATACACTCTAGATAAGGAAGAAACTGTAAAAGATGATGTCTATGTATTTGGAGAATCCGCTGATATACAAGGAGTTGTGTATGGTGATTTAATAATTGCAGCAGAAAATGTAAAGATAGATGGGACTGTTACAGGAGATCTGTATATAGCAGGGAATCAAATTACCATGGACCCAGTAGTGTATGGAGATGTTTTTGTTGCAGGAAACAACTTAACTATTGATGGAATTTTGAATAACAATGTGTATATTCTGGGGAATACTTTGTCATATCTAGGACAAGCAACAAAAGATGTACTCTCCATAACAAATCAAAATTCATTTAATGGGTATGTAGGTGATGATTTAAGAAACTTTGGCTTAAGTTCAACAATAAATTCGATTGTTAAAGGAGATTTAATACTTCTTTCAAAGCAGTCTGCTGTAGATGAAGAAAAGATAGGAGACAAAATATATTATGAAGCAACAATACAGTCAATTGCAAAAAGTCAAGGTGTTGATATTGATACGCAGACTGAGATAAAAGTTCCCAATATAATTTCAAATCCTAGTTGGGAGATAAAGGGTTTAGCCATATTTTTAAGTTTCGTTACCCTGTTACTAACTGGAGTTTTCTTAGTATGGCTTACACCAGTAAAGACAGTGCAAATTAAGAGAAAAATAACTGATTCTCCGATAGAGCTGATGAAAAGTTTGTTAATGGGAATCCTCATTATTTTCGTTATTCCATTTCCCCTGTTTATCATGCTTGTGTCCATAATTGGTACCCCCATAGCTTTGATAGTATCAGCATTTTTACTGTTCGTATTACTGTTTGGCAGAATATGGGTTGAGCTTGCATTTGGAACAGAGATACTTCGTCTCTTCGGAATTCATGAATACAGACCATACAAATCACTACTTGTAGGAAGGATCTTATCTATAGGCATAAACTTAATTCCACGTGTTGGTACTGTTTATAATATCATAGTCATATTCACTGCACTTGGTGCAATGGTACGCATGAAAAAAGACCTTTTTACATTTAAACAACCAGAAGACACTCCTGTTGTTAAGACAAAGAAAGCGAAAAAGGTTACCAAAGAGAAATAGAAATAACTAGTATAAAAAAAGAAAAAGGAAGAGAGAGCAGATAATTTCTGACTCTCTCTTTCCCCTAACTTAGCTAAAGAAACTATTTAAGAAGATCATCTAAAGTACTCTGGAATGTACTGTATGGGTATGCACCACCCAAGAATGTTCCTGTTACATTCCCATTCTCATCAACTTTACCAATAACAAACCCTGGAGTCCCACTCATACCTGCTTTAGTGCCTTCTGTTGTATCAGCCTCCATATCGGAAACAAATTTTCCTTCACTCATACACTTGTCAAAAGCATCAACATCTACTCCTAGGCTTGTAACTAATGTCTTAATTCCACTCTCCTCAGTGATATCAAAAGCCTGTTCATGATATTGAAGGAATACGTCAGAACCCTTCTGGTCATAAACACACATTCCTGCCTCTGATATTTCATATGTCAAAGAACCATTACTACCTCTAGGCCATTCCTTAAACACATATATAATTTTACCTGTGTCTATGTAATTTTTCTTAATATCAGGAAAAGTCTCATCTGCGTGCCTATTGCAGTAGTAACATGTTGGATCACTAAATTCTACTATAGCGACAGTTGCACTACTTCTATCTCCTATATATGGGTCATTATCAATTGAAGCTGAAGCCGTTGTTGTACCCTCATTATTCTCACTCTCATTATTTCCACTTTCATTATTTTCTTGAGCAGTATTCTCATCGCTCCCTTTGCTCTCTTCTGTATTGTTTGTTTTTGTATTTGTAGCCCAGACAACACAAGCTATTATTAAGGCTGCAATAATTATTGCTATAGGGACACCAAGCGTATCCAAATTTATAGTTACTTCTTTCTTTTCAGATTGTTCCTTCTTTTCTTCTTTTTCTTTCTTCTTCATAAAATAATCATTAAGATATTAAATTATTAATTTCTGAATTATATCCTAAAAGGATATTTTTCGTAAGAGAACAATAAACAAAACCTACTTTAGTATTTCCCATGTCCTTTTCATTTCCTCATCAGTCTGCCCAGAACGATGAGGACTATCACATAAAACAACTGTATCATCATACACAGGTTTTACATGAACATGATAATGAAATACCGATTGTCCAGCTTTTTCTCCTGTATTCTGCAATATGATAATACCCTTTGGATTAAATCTATCTCTTATTCTAAGTGCTATTTTTTTAGCTACATTATGAACTTTACACAACAAATCATCTGGAATATCGTAAACATTCTCATAATGCTTTTTAGGAAGTACCAATGTATGTCCTTCACTCAACGGATGAGCATCTAAAAATGCAACTACATCATCATCTTCATATACCTTGTATGACTCTTTTTCTCCCTTAGCTATCTTGCAAAATATACAGTCTTCCATATTCAAACAAACTTCTAATGATTATTCTTCAATACTTATAGCACTAGCAGGACATGCTGATTGTGCTTCTTTAGCCTTTTCTAAATCACCATCTTGTATCGTTCCATCTCCCTTTGGAGCAACACTTCCATCTTCTTTCATCTCAAACACTTCTGGACAAATTGCTACACACGATCCACACATGGCACATTTATTAGGATCTATTTTTGCTTTCATAATATGAAAATGTTTTATTTTAGATACAAAATTATCCTTTTATAACCGAAACTACTATTGGAAACACAAGAACAAGCAGATACAAGAAGATGTAAAAGGCGGTATCCTTATTCTCTTTGTTATTTTTTTCTATTTCTTTTTTCATGTGCTGGACTATATTGAATTAGATATATTAAGTAAGATGGTAACCAGTCTGACATATTTTTACAGCTATGTCAAAACCACTATTTTCCCTTTTTATACAGATTTCTAAAGCTTGCTATCTCATTTATGAATGCAAGTTTAACCACACCAGTAGGACCATTTCTATGCTTCGCAACTATCAACTCCCCAACACCTTTATTTTCAGTATCAGGATTCCATGTTTCCTCTCTGTCTATGAACATAACCACATCTGCATCCTGTTCTATAGATCCAGATTCTCTCAAATCTGAAAGTTGAGGTCTTCGCCCTTGCCTTTGTTCTATTGCCCTCGATAATTGAGAAAGTGCCACCACTGGAACATCCAACTCCTTGGCTATATTCTTCAACCCTTGAGATATTTCTCCAACCTCCAATACCCTGTTGTCTGTATTGCTTCCATGTACAAGCTGAAGATAGTCAACAAAAATAATATCAACTCCTGTCTCCATCGCCAATCTTCGTGCTTTTGTCCTAATTGCGTTAATATGTTGCCCTGCTTGATCATCGATATATATATTTGCGTCAGCAAGTTCTCCCATCGTATCTGCAAGTTTCATAAACTTTTTGTCACTTAATCTTCCTGTTCTAATTTCCCAAAATGGAATATTCGATTGCATACCAAGAAGTCTATCCATAATCTGTGTTTTAGACATTTCAAGAGAGAAAAATGCTACAGTTTTTTTCTCCTGTAGTGCTGCATGTCTCATCATATCCAAAGCTAATGCTGTTTTTCCAACAGATGGTCTTGCTGCAAGCACTATCAAATCTGATTTTTGGAATCCTCCTAACAGATCATCTAAGTCTTTAAATCCTGTTGATATACCTAAATATGCTTCATCACTATCTGCTCTCTCCGCCCTTTCATATGCATCTTTAAGCAGATCTTTTATATGCACAAAGTTACTTTTCGTCCCTGTCTGAGCTACATCAAAGATTTCCTTCTCAGATTTATCTATGACCTTATCTATAGGGGTATTTTCATCAAAAGCTAATTCTGTAATATCTTTAGCTGCCGATAGTAGACCTCTTCTCATTGCACTCTCCTTGATTATTTCACCATATTCTTCTGCATGACCTGATGTTGCAACTGTAGTTACTAAATCCGCTAAATATGCTGCACCTCCTGCACTAGCAAGTTTGTTTTGCTTCTTCAATTTATCTACCACAGTAACTAAATCTACAGGAAGACCATTATTGAACAAATCCAAAATTGCAGAATATATAATTACATGCCTGTTATCATAGAAATGATTGGGGAGTAGCCATGCTGATACATTGATTATGGAATCTTTGTCCATCAGCATACATCCAAGTAAAGATTGCTCCACTTCTATATTTTGAGGGGGAACTTTTCCCTGCATAATTGTTATGCTATTTTAAAAATATTACCTCTACACTACTTTGGTTTTCTTCATCAACCTTCTTCTTGGCTACATTGTAATAGTTTTCTTCTCTCACATTTGCAAAACCAAAATATTCTAAAAAATCCTTACTACTTTTAACTTTCTCACCATTTTTGCTATCTTCTGCATATCCACATGGTATTAATATTGCAGGATCCATATTTGAAATAACTTTCTCCAGTACCTCATAATCCATGAACAGATCACCATTTCCAATAGGGACTATCAGAACATCCACATCTCCTAAATTCTTAGCCTTCTGAGGATCAAAATCTTTTCCTGTTCCCCCCATATATACAACACGAATATTTCTCTCATCTACAATATAGAAATTGTCTTCCAATCCTCTCCTTATCATTATTCCACCAACTTCATATTCTCCTGGGGAATAGATTTCCATAACTGACTTTCTTTTGTCTGGAACAATCTTGTTTTGCAAACCATTATCAATAATAATACCTTTCTTTACATCTTTTTCATAATTTGTAAGAAGAATAACATCCGCTTCCACTTTTCCATTTATTGATTTTCCATCATAAATCGGATCAGTTGCTACAGAAATGTTATCTGTACTCAAAACAAATGTAGTCCACCCCATTTTCCTGATTTTCATACACGATTATTCAAAAATAATTCATTAGTTGATGACGCAAGTATATCAGATATACCAAACACAGTTAAGAACTTACTGTGCTTCCAATGTGCTTTTTACATTTTCTAGAATTGCTTTTTTCATTTGTTCCTTAACCAGTTCTGTTTTCAAACTTTCCAATGATGATATTGATGCTTGAAGCTGAATCATAACCCTATCATCATCTTCCCCGTTTACTATCATCTTCTTAACACTTCCTACTTGTCCCTCCGCTCTTTTTATATGGTTTTGCACTTTCTTCGAATATTTCATTATGGATAGTATATTCAATATTTAACAGTACATCAAATATATTATTAAAATATTACAAAAAGTTTGATATACAGAAAACTCTCTGATATAATCAGCAACGATATGAAGAAGGGAATTCATCCAAAATATAATAATCACTTAACAATTACCTGCTCATGCGGGAATTCTTTTGTTACAGGAAGTACATTAGAGCAGGATACATTAACTGTTGATATTTGCTCAAAATGTCATCCTTTCTATACTGGGGAACAAAAGATAGTTGATACAGACAATTTGGTCAAGAAATTTGAAGAGAGAGTTGCTAAAGCAAAGGGCATGTCTTTTCAAAGTAAAAGACAGAAAATGGCTAAGAGGAAAAAGACTGTTGATGAAATATCGACTAGACCATCTGGTTCATTGTCTCTCAAGGACATGCTTGAGAATGCAAGAATTTCCAAAAAGTAACTTGTTCACCATATAGTTTCATTATGTTATCATTATCCATACATGGATGTTGAATCGCTGAAAACAAAATATGAAGAGAATACTGCCCAAGCCAAAGTTAAAGAATTAGAGCAAGAACTTTCTCAACCTACAAGAAACAAGGATATGTCCTCTTTAAGTAGTGATTTATCTCATTATTCACAACTATCATTACAAATATCACAAATTCAAAAGGCTATTAAAGATTGGGAAGATACAAAGCATATGATCCAAGAAGAACAGGATTCAGAACTCAAGGAAATGGGCAACGATGAAATAGCTTCATTGGAAGAAAAAATAGAAAGTTTAGACAAAGACATAAAAAGGACTGTAGCAGGAAAGGAATTAGCAGATGAGGATGACAGCAAATCAGTAATTATAGAAATAAGAGCAGGAGCTGGTGGCGATGAGGCGGCTCTCTTTGCTTCAGATCTTTTTAGAATGTATTCTAATTTTTCTCTTGGTAAGGGATGGGATGTACAAATCATATATGATAATGTGACACAGGGTGGAGGATACAAAGAGGTTATTGCTCAGATATCTGGCAAGAATGTTTTCAAAAATCTTAAGTATGAAAGTGGTGTACATCGAGTTCAAAGAGTTCCAGTTACTGAAGCTTCAGGAAGAATTCATACTTCTACTGCTTCTGTAGCAATTCTTCCAGAAGCAAATGATGTTGAGGTTGATATAAAACCAGAAGATTTGAAGATAGAGGTTATGAGAGCTTCAGGTGCAGGTGGACAGTGCGTCAATAGAACAGATTCTGCAGTGAGAATAACGCATATTCCAACTGGAATAGTAGTTAGCTGTCAAGAAACAAAACATCAGAGCCAAAACAAAGAGAAAGCTATGGCAATATTACGCTCAAGGCTGTATGACATGAAAAAACAAGAAGAGATGCAAAAAAGATCTGATTTGAGAGTTTCTCAGATTGGATCTTCTATGAGGGCTGAAAAGATTAGAACATACAATTTTCCACAGAATAGAGTAACAGATCACAGAGTTAAGATGTCTTGGTATAACTTAGAAGAGATATTAAACGGAAATATACAGAATGTTTTAGATGATGTTAATAATGCTTTTCTAGATCAGCTATTAGAAAAGGAAATCAGCAGTGGAACAAAATCTTAAGCAATTATTTCAAATACAACGAGTCCTTCAACGTGAGGGTTATTATGATTATGTAAGAATTTCAAAGGAAATATATGATTTCTGCAATGGAAATGAGAAAAACATTTCTGATGTCTTGATAAAGGTAGAGAATGGACAGCCTTGGGAATATGTCAAGGGTTACACGGAGTTTTATGGGTATAAGTTTCTAGTTAATCCTTCGGTGTTAATTCCACGAGTAGAAACTGAGCAGATTATTGATATTGCGAGGCTTGAGAATTCTAATAGAAATTTCAGATCTATTATAGATGTCGGAACAGGGAGTGGTTGTATCATCATTTCCTTAGCAAAGGTTTTTGGAAAAGGTATAGGTTATACTGCAACTGATATTAGTAAAAATGCTCTAAAGATAGCTACTAAGAATGCAGTTGCAAATGGTGTGAAGGGGGATATTACTTTTGTAAAAACGAATTTAATTGATAGTATACCTATATTAGACAATACTTTAATCATAGCGAATCTTCCGTACATTCCAACAGGTATTTATTATACCTTGGATCATAGTGTTACTGATTATGAACCCAAGCTAGCATTAGATGGTGGAAAAGATGGACTAAAATACTATAAAAGACTAATAAAGACCATCAGTCGTGTAAAGGGGAAACAAAATCTTTTGCTTTTAATAGAGATTGACCCTTCTGTAGAGGAAAAGCTTAACGGACTCCTCCGTGATAGAGAAGTCCGTATTATAAAAGACCTAAATAATCTCTCTAGATTTGCCTTAATTAGCTTCTCCTAACTTAGCTTTGAATTTTTGAGTTTCTCCAGATCTATTAACCTCAACTTCCACTTCTTCACCAACCTTATGTGATTGTATCATGTCACTTAAAGAGATTTTTACATCTTCTCCTCCAAATTTGGTTATAATATCACCTCTTCTAATTCCAGCGGAATATGCAGGTCCATTAGGATCAACTTCTACAACCAATGCTCCCGGTACAACATTTGAATAATACAAAGCATCATATTCTGATATCATTCTATATGACACACCTAGATATGGCTTGATAAACTTTCCATAAGTTCTATATTCTTCTAATCTATTTTTAACCTTGTTTATTGGGATTGAGAAAGAAATATTATCAGCATAAGATGTGGTAGCAAAATTTACACCAATAACTTCTCCTTGTGAATTTATAAGTGGACCTCCTGAATTTCCTGCATTGATCGCAGCATCAGTCTGTATAACTCCCTCATATGTTTTCGAAGTAGTTCCAAACCATGAGGAACTTGAAGCAGTAACATTTCTATTTAATCCACTGATTATTCCAGAAGTTACAGAACCTGAGAATTCACCCAATGGTGTGCCTATAGCAAGAACTGATTGCCCAACTAATAAATTATCAGAATCTCCAAGCTTTATAGGTTTGAATGTTTTTCCTTTGTTGTCTATTTCTAAAATAGCAATATCATACAAATCATCTCTTAAAATCTGTTTAACCGAATATTCTTCTCCATCACTTGTTACAACTTTGTATGTACTTGATTCTTCTGAAACAACATGCTGATTAGTAATTATTGTCCCTGATTCATCAACTATAAAACCTGTCCCTATATTACTACTTTGATCAATAACTCCTTTACCTTGTAAGAGAGAAACTTGCGTTACTGCTATGCTCACAACAGATGGTGAAGAGTCTTTCACTATGTCAATAATCAGTTTCTCATCACTATTTACAATAATTTGCTTATTTTCATCTCCAGACACAACTTCATTACATTCTTCCCCTTCTTTCTCTTCTTCGCCTGTAATTTTAGAAACCGCATCTTGAAGTTGAGAAAAATTTTTGTATGTAAGATATGAGGCTGTAATAGCAATCAATCCAAAAGCAAAGAAAAAGATAAACAGACCAAGCAATACATACAAGAACCTTTTCATTGGACGCTGTTTCTTTTGTTTTACAATAGTCCCTTCCTTTTTTTCTTCTGATTTTTCTTTCATATTTTTAACACTATTAGAATTTAAATAGAAAGAATTTCAATGGCTTTATTAAGCTGAGGATCAACCCCTGCTTTAAAGTCTTCATTTGTCAAATCCACCTCTATATCTGGCTTAATAGAATTATCATGATCTATATTCTGTCCATCAGGCAGAAGCCATTTCAAAATTGTAATGTGCAGACTAGAGCCATCAGCTAAATCTAAAACTGTCTGTGCTGTACCTTTTCCATATGTTGGCATTCCAACAATTTTTGCTCTCCCATTTTGTTGCAAACTCCCAGCCAGTATTTCAGATGCAGATGCACTTCCTTCATCTACTAAAACAACAACCTCTATATCAACCAATTTTCCTCCTTTACTAGATTGAAATTCTTTAATGTTCCCAGATCCATCTCTTTCCTTAGCAATAATTTTCCCTTCATCAATGAACTCATCTCCTGCATAAACCGCCGCATCAAAAAATCCTCCCGGATTTCCACGCAAATCTAAAATCATCTTCTTTGATCCCGCTTTAACTATTTCATCAACTTTAGAATCCCACAATCTCTCCCACTCAGCTAGGCTTGTTTCCGTAAATCTATTAACTTTAAGATGGGCAATATCTTTATTTTCTCCAACAAAATCTAATTGCATACTTGACACCGTAATTTCCCTTCTTACAATTTCTATAGACACAGGTTCATCATCTCCTTTGTGTAAAACCGTTAGAGTAACTTTAGTTCCTGCATCTCCTCGAATTTTTGCAACAGCATCGTAAACAGTATCATTTGAAGTAAGTTCATAGTCATCTATTTTTAGAATGTAATCACCTGCACGTATGCCTGCCTCCTTAGCAGGAGACCCTTCAAGCGGACTTACAACTATCACGCTCCCATTTGAATAGCCCAATTCTGCTCCAATACCTTCAAAATATTTTCCACTAATAGATTCGTTAAATTTCTTAGTTTCTTCTGGATCTAAAAATACTGTTGCAGGATCTTCAAATGAATTAACCATTCCTTTAATTGCCCCTGTTACCATTTTTTCAGGATCAACCTTGTCTGCATCAACATACTGTGTAGAAACTATATCCCACACATTCCAAAACATATCCATGTTTACATCTTCCTTTTTACCAAAGGAACTTGCTATTTTTGTTCCATCAACCCTCTGGCCTATCACTACACCAACTACAAACACTGCAACAAATGCTATTGCTGCACTTACTATTTTTTTATACTTGTAATCACTATTTTTCTTTCCTTCCATGACTAACCACCTAAAGTAAAATAAGCAATTTTCATTATACTCTTATGATCTAAAGAGACAAGAATTCAACATTTGCAATACTTATAATCCCTATTAAATCATTCTCCCACTTAACTTTTAGGAATGGTTTTTCACCTTCTTCAACACCTACTACTGTACCTAACATTCCATAATTTGCCAATGACAAAGATCTAATCATAGAATTAATCAATGAATATACAAACAACCCATCATTCTTTTTTTCAAAATCCTTTCTTCCATTCAGGAAAAAGATCTGACTTTCTTCATAATCAACTATCGCAAATGAGCCTATCATATTTTTCAATGCTTGTATTATTTTTTCACTTGTAAATATTTCACCAAATCCTCCCAATACTCCTACAGGAAGTCCCTGTGTACGGAAATCACGATAGTCCATCGAATATGTAAGAACAAACGATGCCCCCTTATTGAACAAATCATTGAGGAGTGAAGGATGAAGATACTTCCCAACAAATACTATCTTGTTATGATAATCAATATCCTCAGCTTTAAGAAGCAAATCCTTTCCATCTCCCAAAAATACAAACTCTCCAAAAACCTTCTTGTTTAATTCTTCATCATTTTTTAAATTGTAAACTTCTGATATTAACTTAATATCAAAAGCATATGCAGGTGAGTTGATTACAATTCCATCAACTGGGTTAATATCAACAACCTTCCCACTAAAAGAACTTTTGATATCAGTAATAACTTCTTCTCCTAAGATATCTAGATACCCCTTCTTAATACGACTTAAATCTATCACACCATCAGATGGAGAAATGAGTTTCTTTACATTCAATCCTCCTGCTACAACTCTTTCTGCAATAATTGTTCCTTGTGTAACCAATTCCCCATCTATACAAGTGATACATTCTAGACATTTCTCCGCAGGAACTCCCATTTGTTCAGGCAAATAGAATGAGTATTTAACAACATTATCTTTTCTTCTTAAGATATTGTCTCCCATTTTTACCAAATCACCCTTTTTGACAAGCACTCGATCTTGCGAAGAGTATGGGATGCTGAATGTGTATTCCTCATATTTTTCAAATATTTTACGCTTTATTATCATCTTTCCACTGTTGAATCTTAAGTTTATTTGAATATGCATCAGGGCCATAAATAATTGGTCTCGGACGAGCATCTATTAGAATAGAATCATAGTAACAACTCTGAGGAGTTGAAATAAAGGATATTTCATTTTTCATATCGTTCATTTTTGCTCCATTTCGCCAACTTCCATTAACTATCAATTTCTCTTGGTGTGCTGGAAGTGAAATCATAGAAAATTGAGGAGAGAGAACAAAAAATTCTGTTCTAGGAATTTCTACTGATTCCGCATATCCTGCAAATATTATTTTATTTGCACCATTTACTGAGCTTGGAATTAATAATTTTGTTATCGATGGAATTACATCTTTCTTTGTTAGTATTATGTCCGTGCTATTTATGCCATAGGCATAGGACTTCCCAAAAGAAACCATTCTCAATTCACTATCAAAAAAACAATCTATATTTCCATACAGTTCTAAACCGTCTGTTAATGCTAATAGTGTACTATATTTCCCAAGAATGTTTGGTATATATCCCGATATAATCATGGCCGTCTTTTGATATATATTCCCAAATTGCTGTAATTTTTGCTTGTTATCTCTGAGGATCGAAAAGTTTTGTATTGTAGTATACGCTCGGACTAAGTCCAAAAGGTTTTGTTCTTTTGAAATATCAAGTGGTCTATCAAGCACAAAATTGCTCCAATAGTTAGTAAGCTCCCTCTCTGATAGATCTGTTGTAAGAAATGCTTCAAAGCGTTTATCATTTATACTATCTATGACTGCTAAGTCCGAATTCCATCCTAATTTTGATTTTGAAAATAGTTTTTTAACACTACCATCCCTTTGATAGATATTTGTAGTTCTAAATAGAGAAAAATCGTAGAGATCCATATCTATATACATCAGATCATCATATCCTAGCCTATCCGCTAATGATTCAATTAAGTTCTGCATGTATTCGTCGTTAATAACTCTCAAGGACAAATCATTTGAAAAATCTCTAACCGACTGAAATATTTTGTCAAAAAAGTGCTGGTTGTCATCAATCACTACTCTTATTCCAGTTATGCCATCTCCTTCATTTTTAAATTTCCTAAATGTAAAAATTGCAAGAGAATTTTTGTCAACAATATTCCAAGAGAAGATTTTTTCAAGATTATTAAAATATTCAAACCAAAATTCTTTCGTAAATATATTATCATCTAACCTATACCTAAGGCTGTTAAGATCAGTATAATCAGAAAGTATATACTCTCTCCTTGCATTGTGATCAGTATACGCTAAGTGCGTCCATATACCATTATCCTTTATCACAATGCTGATATATGCATTTTTTTCGAATATGGACAGTTTCGACATTTTCTAGGTATATCTTACTTAAAAAGACCACTCTTTTCAACAAAAAGGGGAGATTTCTCTCCCCTTTACGGTTACAGGCTTAAACACTACATCTATTCATTAGACACATATGGAAGGAGGGCCATATACCTAGCTCTCTTAATAGCAGTCTGCAATTGTTTCTGATGTTTATGACATACTCCAGACTTCTCTGTTGAAACTATTTTGCCCCTTACTGATGTGAATTTCTTTAACTGATATACATCCTTATACCCTACAGACTTAACACCAGCTTCACAAAGCGGACATTTCAAATTTTGGATAATCTTTCTTTTTCTCCTTGGTTTTTTCTTCCCAGGAGAGAAAAATTCCTCATCAAGAGCTGTTTTATCATCATACTCATCACCATAAAGTGTCTCTTCTTTTTCCTTCACTTCTTCGAGATTTTTTGTTTCCTCCATAACCGCTTGTCAAATCAAATTAAAAAGGTAAATCTTCTTCCAATGGATCTTGATCTTCAGAAGGAGCTTCCTCAGGAACTTCTTCACCTGCAGGCTCTTCCTCTTTTTCCTCTTTCTTCTTAGATGAACTATTATTTTCACCATCAGACCCTACACCTTGTTTACCTTTGCTATCTAAAAGAATCATATCTTCTACCCTAATTTCTGTTTTGTATTTAGTACTTCCATCTTCAGCCTCCCATGATCTAGTATTTAAAGAACCTTCAATGTAAACCTTCATACCTTTTGCTAAAAGCTGTTGGCAAATCTCAGCCATTTTATTCCATGCAACTAAATTATGGAATTCTGCTAATTCCTTTGTCTCCCCATCTGCATCTTTCCAAGATTTATTTGTTGCAAGACCAAATGTAACTACTGGAGTTCCAGAATTTGTATATCTCATTTCTGGATCTCTCGTTAAGTTCCCTATTAGGAGAACTTTATTTAAGGATCTTGACGCCATTTTATAAATATAAATAAATTTAACTTACCTCCACTTTACCTCTCAATTATTAATTTCATATTAAATCTCCAATTCCTTCTTTTTTATTCCCTTACCTATATCGCTCACATCATCAATTTTAACAATCATGAATCTTAATACTTCCTGCTTTAATTGTAATTTCCTTTTAATTTCAGCTATTGACTCTGGAGTCGTTTTGAATTCATACACAATGTAATATCCTTCATTATGACCATTTATTTTGTATGCTAAATACCTTTTTCCCCAAACATCAACATCAACTACTTCCCCACCAAAACCTTTTATCATTTCCACAAACTCTTTGTGAATTTCCTTTCTGAAATCATCTGGCAGAAGAGGCTTCAAAACAACCATCAATTCATAATTCTTTAAATTTTTACTCATTAACACAATTCATCATATTAACAGAACGGATTTTAGCAGAAAACACATCATGACACAAGCATATATGAATCGAAGCAATCATACTACCCACAAATGGCTTTTTCATTATCCTATTCCATTCCCCTTCTAATATATATGCATATATAATACTTCAAAAAATCATTCTCTATGGTCGGGGTGACACGACTTGAACGTGCGACCTCTTGCACCCCATGCAAGCGTTCTAGCCATCTGAACTACACCCCGAAAAATTTTCTCAATGATCTTGTATCAGTATATTGTACTCCAATTATACCAAGTTTTTCTGCTTCTTTAATATTTTCTTCTGAATCATCTATCATAATAATATCTTCATATCTACAATCTAATTCCTTCTTAAGTTTTTGAAATGATTCTATACTTGGTTTTTTGTATTCGTCACAAGAAACAATTTTTCTAAAATACTTCATGAAAGGAATTTTAGAATCATTTTTCCTTAGGAAGTCGTTACTGCTATTTGTAAATAGGTATAACTCAAAATTATTATCAGCAAGATCCCTTACAACACCAAGAACATCAGAGGAAATGCCTTTGTTTTCCTTGCTGTACAAAACATTGTAAAAGTCAAAAACAACCTTTTTTGACATACTACTTTATCTCTATACTGACCTGATTGGGGTTAGTTCCTGCACTTAACCTAAATTCAGTACCGTCTTTAACTCCATCAAATACATAGACTGATGTTTCTCCCTGCCTTAATGATTGTAATTTTATTGTTGTACTCAAGGGTATTTCCCCAATACTCGCCACTTTATCAGAAGAAAGGCTTTCAAAAGTTACTGTAAGTTTTCCAGAATCATCATACGATGCTTTTACTGATGGGATTGGAGATGATCCATTTGATGTAACATTCCAAACAAACTTCAAAATTCCACCCTCATATCCAAATGTATACGATGTTATTGCTGCATTTTTATCAGATCCTACTCCAGAGATTTTTTGTTCCTCTTTAGAGAATTCTTTACTTCCAGTGTCAATATCTTCATCCGTTGTCTTGGTATCGCTAGTATATTTTATATTTACTAAAACATTCCATGTTCCATCCGGATTCTTCTTGCTTTCAAGCCTAAATACAGTTGGTTTAACACCAATATCATATATTTCCTCATCTTGTACACTGCTAACATTCCTATATATTTTACTGATTCCATCTACCCCAATATTTTTACTACCTTGATACGCGATCCCTGTTTTATCTTCGGTTATGTTATTCAACTGTACTCTGATTACACCTGCTCCAGATATGTATGATGCATTAACAAATGGTTCTTTGCCATCTTCACTGCTTAACAAGAAAGATACTTCATGATACCCATTTTTAGCAGTATTAGAAACGCCCTCTATGACATATTTACTTTCAGAATCTTCCCCTACTGTCTGAGCTTCAACAGTATACTTTGAGAAATCAATAGTACTCTCATTTGTGGTATTCTCTTCCTTCTCCTCTTCCTTAGTATTGTTACTGTCTGTATTAGTATCTTCACTTTCCTGCTCCTCCTCTTTATTCTCATTTTGTTCCTGCTGAATTTCTGTATTCCCATCTTCTTCTTCATTATTTTTCTTTTCTGTCTGTGAAAATATGTATCCCAACACTCCCGCTATTATCACTAAGACAACAATAAAGTATTTGGTTTCTTTCTTCATACTTTTTAGTTCTCTTAATAAATTTAAGTAACATTCAAATATATACTACCATGATTAGCTTACTACTTGTATACCTACATCATATATTGAAATCACGAATCTTTGTGATAGCATGGTGTATATGGCAAAGACCATCATTATGAACCAAAAGGGGGAAGAAGTAGACAGAACTTCAGAAGACTTCGATATTGCAAAGGGAAAAAATCAGGATCATAAAGAGACTATAAATGAACTTCCTCCGAAGACAGACGATGTTAACGCTACAAAAGGGGAAGAGAATGTGAATGAAAATATTAATGGAGAAAATAGTGGAACATCGAAGAAAAAGATGATTGCGGGATTAGCAATAGCAATGATAATGCTTCTTGGAATAGTAGCTTTTTATTATTTTGGAATATACAAACTAAAGCCTAAAGATCCTTCTGATATAGTCTCTTTCTCTACTGAATATATACCATCTTTTGCTCCACCGAAGGTATTTAGTACAGATCTTCCTCTATTGGAAGAGCCTGAACAGCCAAGAACAGAGGAAAGTCCTCTAAATGGTTTACTCTTCACAAAGAAAGAAATGGATGAAATGAAAACGAGAAGACCTGTTGCTGTAATGATAAATAATCATGTACAGGCAAGACCTCAATCTGGGCTATCTAGTGCAGATATTGTATTTGAAACAAACGCTGAGAGTGGAATTACAAGGTATTTAGCAATTTTTTGGAGTAATGCACCTGAAAAAGTTGGATCTATTAGAAGCTTGAGACAGTACTATTTAGAATGGCTAAGTGAATATGACCCAATACTCATACATGACGGATGTGCAGAGACTGATAGCCCCCTCACCAATGCATGTGGAAACATTTATACATATGGGACAAAAGATATATCAACATATGGATCGTGGAGATTAAACGATGGAGTTCGGTTTGCTCCACATAACGAGTATTCTTCAATAACTAATGCGTGGGAATATGCTAAGAAAATGAATTGGAATACATTTCCATCAATTATTAGTGGATGGCAATTTAAAAAGGATGCTAGTTTAGAAGATCGTGGGCAGAGAACTCTTGTAAAATTAGTCTTTCACAAAGAGATAAATAATAATGGATTGTATGATGTTACTTGGACTTATGACAGACCAACAAATACATATTTGAGAAAAGTTGGCAACAAGATTGATATAGATCAGGAGAATAATACTCAAGTATCTGCCAAAAATGTAGTGATACAACAGGTTCAAATGTCTCTTGCTGGAGATGATCATGGGAGATTGGTTATCAAAACAATTGGAGAAGGTGATGCAGTGATTCTTCAAGATGGAAAGATAATAAATGGGACTTGGAAGAAAACATCAAGGCTCGATAGAACAAAGTACTACGATTCAGAAGGAAAGCAGATTTCATTCAACAGAGGGAAAGTTTGGATAGAGGCTATTGGCAAAGGAGTTGGTGAGTTCAACATAATAGAGCAATAGAAAGAATACCATCTTTCGTTTGTTCTCCAAATCAAGTAAAACAACTCTCTTCAAGTAAAATGTGATATAATTCAGATAATAATATTATGAGTCAACATCGATCCTGATATGTTGAAAAATCTTTTCATCTCTAAAGTAAGAATAAGTATTCTCACTGTCTTTCTGTCAAATATTAACACACCGTACCACGTACGTGGACTTGTAAGAATGTTGGATGAAGAGATAAATGCAGTAAGAAGGGAATTAATCAATTTAGAAAATGCTGGAATACTTAAATCTAAAAAAGAGGGAAACAAGCTGGTATATAGGGTAAACAAAGAATGCCCAATCATATGGGAATTAAGATCTATCTTTTACAAAGAATCTGATTTGGGAAAAGCCATAATATCTAAAGTAAAAACAATAGAGGGAGTAGATATAGCAGTGCTTACAGACAGCTTCATTAAGTCAAAATACGAAAATGACACAGATGTTGATTTCCTCTTTATCGGAAGCATGAAAATCAGAGAACTATCTTCGGTCATGAGTCAAATAGAAAAAGAATTTAATAGAGAAATAAGATATAGTGCAATAACAAAGGAAGATTTTGACTTTGCTAGAAAAAAGAAAGAACCATTCTTGATGAATATTCTACAAAACGATAAGATAATCCTAATCGGCCAGTTATCTGATCTACTTTGAAAACATATATGAAAATCAAATTTAACGTAAAGCCTTTGCTCTCATATATTTCTCTCGCAATTATTTCTGCAATTTTAGTTGCAGCGATTTTGATTGCACTACCACTTACAGAAAAAATATCTGATGAGATAAACTTTAACCTTGTGACCAAGGATTCATCATTTTGGTCAAAGGAATACATACTTGCCTTACAAACCTCCGATGAGAAACAAGTACAAGAAACAAGAGAGGTACTGTACAGAAGATTGAGAAGTTTTTCTGTTGAGAGAGAATCTGTCTATGTTGTGCCCTCTGATGAGGAAGGAATATCAAAACTCAAAGTTGTTATTAGCTCTGCCAAAGATCAAAAACTTGTAGAAGAATTAATTAAAAATAGATTCCAATACAAGATAATGACCAAAAAACCTGATGTGGACTTTGAGAATTCAGAAGATCAGTATGCATATATGATGGAAGAAAATTATGATCCAACTGACTGGGATTATCAAGATTTTAGAGACATATACCTTACAAAACTAAAGACAAACAGTGGAACGTATTCATACTTTGCATTGTATAAGCTATGGCCTAACAAAGAAAAAGAGTTTGTAAATTTCCTATCACAATATAAAGGGCAAATGATAGGTGTAAGCATAGATGGATATATATCACCATATCAAGTTCCAGAAGATGTTGATCAAGGAGCATTCCTCTTTGCTCTTCCTGTCTATACAGAAAACAAAGACGAAGCAGAGGTAATTTCAATTTTGTATAATTCAGGAAATATCCCTGTGGAATTTACTGTCCAAGAGGAAACAGACCTTCCATCTCCCATAGCATCTATCGATTACCTCAAAATATCTGTCGCTCTAATAATAGCTTTGGTTACCGCTTATATATATATATTAATATTTAAGCAATCAACCCCTAAGAAATTAACAAGATCTTTCTTGGCAACAGTTATTACTATTTCTGTGTATATAACAATTCTAAAAATACAACATATCCCTGTATATACACTCCTACTTGCTTTAGAATGCATAATGGCGTCAATAGCAATATATATGTTTGAGGAAAATAGAGAATCACGCAAATTTACTCTCTGCATTCTATTAGCATTTCTCCTTGTAATAGTCTTCTTGGGAACAGGACTTATGTCAGAATTTGCGAAAGAGATGATTTGTATTCTCCTACTATCAGCATTGTCTCTTCAAATATCTCAAAGATACATAGATAAAGTAAGAAAGATATAACTATGGAAATATTTTTAAATGTTTGGAACAATTGGAGCCTGTATCAAAAAGTAACCACTACTCTTTTATTAGTCCTCTTGTTTTTAATAATTATTCTAAGCGTTAGATTTGCTACTAAGAGTAAACAATATACTATATTTACAATCATTTCTCTAATAGCTTCTGCACTTTTAACAATTGCTTCTTTCGTCTTTGTAAATGTAGTATTTGGGACAACAATAACATACATGTATATGCTTGCCCCAATAATCATATTAATGATTAACCTATTCAACATCAGTTCAAGTGTTGGTTTCTATATCAAGAATAAAAAATTGAAAAAGTTAGACATTGATAAATTAAAGAAAGAATTCCTCATGGATACTGTACATCTTACTGTTTTACTAATTCCTATGTTCTCTGCTTTCTGCATATTTATTACAGAACCACTTCTTACATTCATTCTATTAACCATGCTTGTAAGCATTGCTGTTCTCTGGACCAATTACTCCCTCATATATTGGCTTTTCAGAAAGAATGCATAATCAACAGATTATTGTAATTGCCGGACCCACAGCATCTGGGAAATCTCAATTGGCATTGCAAATTGCAAAGAGAATAAATGGAGTAATTATCAATGGAGATTCTAGGCAAATATATAAAGAGATGAATATAGGGACGGCAAAGCCAATCCCTGATGAAGTAAAAAATGGTATCTGGTACATACAAGGAGTTCCACACTATCTCTACTCTTTTGTTTCGATATCTACAAGATATACAGTGTATAACTATCAAAAAGATGTATATTCATTGCTCAAAACCCTTCCAAAGGAAAAAATCCCAATTATCACAGGAGGAACAGGGCTATACATAGACTCCGTATTTTTTCATTACAATTTAAAAAAGGAGTTTATTTCCAATAAATATGCATCATATTCTCTCGATGAACTAAAGGAAATACTTGGAGAAGATGAGCTTGGAAAGCTTAATGAAAGTGACAGAGAAAACCCAAGAAGACTATTAAGAATATTACAAAAGAGAGATTCTGGAATACCAATAATAAATAAAAATATCCAAAATACAAGCACAGACAATGGATTATATTTTGTCTTAGATCTTCCAAAGGAGATTCTTCAAGAAAGAATACGCATTAGAGCTGAAAAAATGTTCGAAGATGGACTGGAAGAAGAAAATGAACAGCTACGCAAATTATTTAGTAAAGATCTTCCAGCCTTTCAGACTATTGGATACAAGGAATTCGACGATTATTTCGATGGGGAAAAAGATCTAGAAACAGTAAAAACTGACATAATCAAGCATACTAATCAATATGCTAAAAGACAAAGAACTTGGTTTAGAAGAAATAAAAATGCAATATGGATAGATAAATATTCTGATATTGAAAAGTTACTACTCTAATTCCACCTTCTCAACTATTTCATATCCTCCATCAACAGTTTTGAGCATATATATATTCTCAACTCTAAATCGAATACTAATTTTTTCCAAATTCTTCGACATAAATGTTAGGTCTCTCACAATATTGGAGTTTTCTTGTGGAGATAGTTCTTTACTTACTCTTCCAAGCGTTAAATGTGGGACAAAATCAACATCATCACTCAATCTAAGTATTTTTCTAAGTTCCAGACAAAGTTCTCTCATATTATCACCACCTTCTTGAACTTCCATGAATATGAGCTCTTTGTATTTTCTTGATATTCCAAGTTTTACCCTGCCAAGCTTTACATCAAAACTATTAAATTTGAATTTTTTCAACTTGAAATTAATGTACAACTTTCTAAAAAAATTAATCTTTTCCCCTAGATATACAATAGTTAAATGATACCCCTGTGGTTTTACCCATCTAACATCAACACCAAAACCGTTAAATACTTCCTTTATCTCATCTGATACTTCTGATATCTTCTGAATTGAGTTTTTGTCTGGAACAAAGCCTAAGAAGAATCCCATAAGCAGATTACACAGATATTTTATCAATATTATTCATAAATGGCCTTAAAACATCAGGAATTGTAATACTCCCATCTTCCTGTTGGTATGTTTCAAGCAGAGAAACCATTAGCCTACTAGTGGCTAGACCTGACCCATTAAGTGTATGCATATATTTAATCTTCCCACTTTTCTCCTCTTTATACCTCATATTTCCTCGTCTTGCTTGATAATCACGAACATTTGAAACTGAACTGACTTCATAATACATATCTAATGATGGTATATATACCTCAATATCGTATGTCCTAGCAGCAGAGGCAGAACAGTCTCCTGCAGCAAGTTTAACAACTCTGTAATGAAGTTTAAGACCACTTACCAATGCTTCTGCTTTTGCAACCAGTTCATCAAAAGCCTTTTCTGAACCATCCTCTGTTGTGAATTGATACATTTCAACCTTGTTAAATTGATGCATCCTTATCAATCCTTTTTCATTTGCTCTGTAGCTTCCTGCTTCTCTTCTGTAGCATGGTGTATATGCAAAAAACTTTTTAGGAAGTTCTTTCTCATTTAGCACTTCATTTCTAAAAATATTTGTAAGAGCAGTTTCAGCAGTAGGAATTAAGCATAACCCATCTTGCACCCAATATACATCTTCTTCAAATTTAGGTAGTTGTCCTGCACAATATGCAGAATCTCTAGTTACTAGATTAGGAGGGATTATCATTGTATATCCTGATTTGATATGTTCACTTATGAAATAATTTATAACTGCCCACTCCAATCTTGCACCTAGGCCAGTATACATATTAAAGTTATTCCCAGATATTTTTGATGCAGTATCTAAATCAAATAATCTGAGATTTTTTCCCAATTCTACATGATCCTTAATCTTAAAATTAAAAACTGGTTTTTCACCAATTATTTTAATAACCTTGTTTGCCTCTTTTCCACCTGCAGATACGTCGTCATCTGGTATGTTCGGTAATACTTCTAATTCATGTGTTAACTTTTCATCAAGATTTTTTAAGTTTTCTTCTGCTTCTTTAACTTCTATGGATTTTTTCTTCAATTCCAAAAGAAGATTTTTAAATTCATTACTATTTTTATCAACAGAAGACATCTTTGCATTGTACTCATTTTGTTCCGCCCTTTTTAAATCAAAATCACATTGGGCTTGTTTTCGAAGATTGTATGTTGATATTATTTCATCCAAATTCAGTGAACTTTTATCCATTCTCTTAAGTAAGGCTTTCTCTACATTGTCTCTGTCTTGTACTATTCTTTTTATGTCTATCACGAAAATTTGTATTTAGAAATTAAAATCTGTACTAAAGATTATATTCTCCAGTATGCTTGTTATCAAGAAAGGGTATATTCTTCTTAATTAACTGTTATACCTTCCATCTGCAATCCTTCAAATAGTACACTAGAGGGTGATAATGAATCATAGAATATCCCATTACCTGACCATTCTCCCTCCATATCATCTGTATCATAGAACCTAATCCTCCAGTAATACGTCTTCCCACTGTTGCTTAGTAGACTGCTTCCATCGTAGTAGTATTTGTTACTTCGTGTACCACTCGCTACATTCGTACTCTTCTTTCCACTGTCAAATACTATATTATCATATCCACTCGTAGTTGATATCTGTATCTGATACGCTGACGCCCTATCTCCATCTGCATCATAATATATCGCACTAAATGACATCATCTTACTGTTTAATACTCCTGGGCTTGAACTCCCATTCATCTCTAATCCTGTAGGAGACGACGGCCTACTATGAGTACCAAACTGAGATATCA
>Ga0116192_1000328_pt1 | contig 37015 bp, 27 predicted proteins | sample AD_UKC113_MetaG_FD_89876 | JGI IMG/M metagenome (GOLD analysis project Ga0116192, IMG submission 89876) | Active sludge microbial communities of municipal wastewater-treating anaerobic digesters from Hong Kong - AD_UKC113_MetaG | ecosystem: Engineered > Bioreactor > Anaerobic > Digestate...
AGCACTGCGTAGGGTGGGAAAACATCGCCCATGGGGGGATCGTCTCGACCATCCTGGATGAGACCATGGGTTGGGCGGTGATTGCCTTCAAGCGGGTTTTCTTTGTCACCCGGGTCATGGAGGTGCGCTACCACCGCCCGACCCCTATTCGAGTCCCTCTCAAGGCCGTGGCCCGCATCCACCCGAAACCGGCCCTTCGAGGCTGCCGGGTCCGGGGAATCCTCTACGACCGTCACGGGACCAGACTCGCTTCGGCCCAGGCGGAAATGGCCTACCTTTCCGAAAAGATGCAGGCCCTTCTTCCCGAATCCTACCGCCGGGAAATGGTCCGCGTCTTCCGGGAAATCGAGCAACTGCCGCCTTGATTCGGACGGGTTTTACAACCCAGGGTCCGGCCCGCGCATCCGGGGTCGGTCCGCCTCGTCCTCCTCCTCGACCTGAACCTGGTCCAGGATTCTTCGCACCATCCGGGCGAGGTCGGCCAAATCCAGCGGCTTTGTGGCCACTTCCAAGATACCCGCCTCCCTGGCCTTTTCCAGGAGGTCCGCCGCCCGGCCTCCGGTGCTGAGAACAATGGGGATGTCGGGCCGGATGCCTTTGATCTCCCGGGCCAGGTCGAAGCCCGTCATGTGGGGCATGGTGCAGTCGGTCACCACCAGGTCGAAATGGTCCGGCCGGGATTGAAAGGCCTCCAGGGCTTCCCGGCCGTTGCCCGCGGCCACCACCCCGTAGCCCAGCTTTTCGAAAAGCCGCTTTTTTCCCAACAACAGGGCTTCTTCATCATCCACCAGGAGAATTCGCTCGTTTCCTCCGGGCATGTCGGCGTCCTCTTCGAGGCTTTCCCGGAAATCTCCCTCGATCACCGGGATCAGGACATCGAAGGTGCTGCCTTTCCCCAGTTCACTCCGGACCCGGACGGCCCCGCCGTGTTTCTTGACGATGCCGTGGACCACCGCCAGGCCCAGGCCCGTTCCTTCTCCGGGTTCCTTGGTGGTGAAATAGGGATCGAAAATCTGCTGGAGGGTGTCCGGATGCATCCCGTGGCCGGTGTCGCTCACCGTGAGCTGCAGGTATTGTCCCGGCTTCAGATCCGGCCACGAGAGGATTTCCTCGGCGCCGAGCCGGACCTTGGTCAGGCCGATCTCGAGCACCCCGCCGTGCTCCCGCATGGCATGAGCGGCATTGGTGCAAAGATTCATGAGGACCTGGTGGATCTGAGTCGGATCGATGAGGGCCGCATCTTCCCTGCTCGCAATCTTTTGCCGGATTTCAATGGTGGACGGCAGGGAAGCCCGGAGCAACTGGATGGCCTCCTTGATGATGGAACCGACAATGAGCGGGTGCTTTTTCTCTTCCTCCGTTTGCCTGCTGAAGGCCAGGATCTGCTTCACCAGTTCCTTGGCTCGAAGGCTCGATTGAACCACCTGCTGCAGGTCCGCATGGGCCGGGTTCGATTCGGGAATCTCCCGCAACACCATTTGGGTGTAGATGAGAATGGCGGCCAGGATGTTGTTGAAGTCGTGGGCGATTCCCCCGGCCAGGGTCCCGATGGCTTCCATTTTCTGGGCCTGGCGCAAATGGTTTTCCAGGTGTAGACGTTCGGTGGTGTCGAAGATCACCCCCTCGACGTGCAGGAATTCTCCCCCTTCGTCGTAGATGGGCCTGCCGTGCTCGAAGCAGTGCTTCGTGGATCCGTTCTTATGCCTCAAACGGTAGGAAACCTCGAAGGGTTTTCGCTCCTTGAGGGCATTTCCCACGGCGGCCGCGACCCGTTGCCGATCCTCCTCGAGAATCAGCGGTTCCATGCCAAAGATGCCCCGGGAGGCCAGTTCCCCGGACGTATACCCGGTAATGGACTCGAGCATTTCGTTGAAGAACAGCATCCCTTGCCCACCGGGAAAAGATCGATACACAATCCCCGGAAGGTTTTCCGCCAGGGCCTTGTAGGACGCCACGCTTTCCCCGAGGGCCTCTTCCATCCGTTTGCGCTGGGTGATGTCCTGGGCGGAGCCGAGGATCTGCGTCACCGCTCCTTCGGGACTTCGCGCAAAAACCACCTCGTGGCTGGTAAGCCAGCGCCATTCGCCGCTTGCATGCCGGGCTCGGAATTCCATCCCCCTCACATCTCCCTCGCCTGCTTTGGACAAAGCCTCACGATGGGCTTCGATCACGGGCAGGTCGTCGGGATGGAAGGGGCTTTGGGAAGAGAACCACCCCAACGTCTGGACCTCTTCCGGCCCGTACCCGAAAAAGGCCCGGGTTTCCCGGTTCATGTAGATGTTTCGTTTCTCGGCCAGGTCGTAGATGTAGAGCAGGTTTGGGGTGGTCTCGATGACCCGGCGCACGAAATGCTCGCTCTTCTGCAGTGCTTCCTCGGCCCGCTTGTAGGCCGACCGGTCTCGAAAGGTGACCACGGCCCCGACCACCCGGCCGTCTTCCAGGATGGGGGTGCTCGAATAGGCCGCCGGAAAACTCGTTCCGTCTTTTCTCCAAAGCATTTGGTCCCGCACCCGGCCGCTCACGCCCTTGTGAAGGCACAGCCATACGGGACACTCGGTAAGGGGCTGAAGGGTCCCGTCGTGGGAGACGCGGTGGATCGTCCGGTGCAAGTCCCGGCCGATCAACTCCTCCTCGTCGTAGCCCAGGATTTCCCGGGCTGCCGGGTTGGCGAAGGTGATGGTCCCGTTTTCGTCCAGACCGATGATCCCTTCCCCGGCAGCATTTAGGATGAGTTGATTCTGCCGATAGAGCCGGATGAGTTCTTGGGCCGATTTCTTTCTTTGCATGGTTCTCTGTTCCAGCAGGGCCGCCATGTTGTCGAAGGATTGGGCCAGTTTGCCCAGTTCGTCCGGGGTGTGAGGCAGACCCGTCCGTGCGTCCATCCGCCCGCTGCCGAATTCCTGGGTGGCGGCCACCAAGTGGTTCAGGGGCCTGATCAAGACGAGATTTCCCAGAAACCAGGCCAGGCACGCCGCGACGACCGCCGCGGTGAACAGGAACAGCAGACTGTTCAGCATGGCAATGTTGGCTTTCTGGAGAATCTTGTCCTTGGGAATGCCCACGGCAATGAGCAGGTAGGGAGGGGCATCCTCCGTGAGGCGCAATCGTTTGAAGGCAAAAAGCTGGTAGATTCCGTCGTCGGAATTCCTCTCGTAGGTGCCTTCGTCCCGATCCCCGATCTCATCGAACCCGATGGTGGGAGGCCGGCCCAAGGGGGCTGCATCGCTCTCCGGATAACGATACAGGCGAACCCCTCGATGGTCCAGGATCAGGACGGAAGAGTCCGGCGGGAGACTGGCCTTTCGAATCAGGGCATCGTATTCGGAAAGCCGGAAGGCGGCGGTGACGACGGCGATGAGCCGCTCATTTTCATCCAGGACCGGATAGGCGTAATGAAGGGACGGAACACGGGTGATCTTACCGATCACGTATTCTCCCACCGAAAAATCCCGGGTCTCAAGGGCATCCCTCACGTGCTTCTGCCCTGCTATGTTGACGGTACCCGACTCGAACGCCCGGTTGTTGGCAAACATGGTCCCGTCCGGAGTCGAGGCTCCCACGGCATAGTAGAGGGGGTTGTGTTCGATCAGTTCGCGAAACAGCTTGCTGCAGGCCTCGGCGTCCAGGTTTCGAACCTGGGGCAATCGCGCCAGGGTGCTCAGCATCTGCTTTGTCCCCATGGCGATCTTTTCCTGCTGGGCGGCCAGGGTGTCCACCAACAGCGTGGCGTCCCGTTTTGCGGCCTGCAGGTCTTTTTTCCGATTCTCCAGCCCGTCGTGAATAATCACCCCGGCACCAGGCAGAAAAACGGCGACGATCAAGAGAAGCAATTTGGTGCGTATGGACCAGGACGTCAGAATCTTCTCAAACCGCATGGCGGCCTCCCGTTGGGAAAACATGGTTGGTCACCCCGGGCCTACCCGAAGGCTTCCGGCATTCGGTCGAGGCGGCCCTGGGGACCGGAGCCTCCTCGGCGTTCCATGGCGAACGCAAACTCACGGGTTTGAAGGGTGACCTCATTCTTCCGGAAACACAGCGGGCTAGCCGGCGCGCAGCGAAGATGAGAAAGAGAGCACAAGGATGGGATACCAATATTTGACGGCAATGGGACGCAGCAGAAATGGCTTGTTGGAGCCCCCGACTCTACTTGATGCAGCATTGCACGGATGACTTTACACCAATTCCTGCCGAATCACAACCCTTCCTTTGAGACGGGGCGTGGATCGGCACGCGGGACTGTCGGGCACCCCCCCCGATTCCGGACTCGGGGCCGCTTCTTCGCCCCCCCCGGGGCAGACCCGCTTGGCCGGGATGACCCCGTTGCGGCAGTGGTCAAATATGGAGGCATCTGGTAAAATGACGTCCTGTCCGTTGTGCGAGGTGGACGCGTCCGGTCCCGGGCGAATCTTTCCGGCAACCGGATTCACTCACGTGAGAACCGCGGACCTTCCATCCCGACCCCGCGTATCCCGACGTGCTTCGGCCCGTGCCCTCGTGGTCGTTTTATCCATGGCGATTCACAGGCACGGCGGATGCGAACGTCTGGAACCCAGCCGCTGGGATCAACTGGAAGAGAATGTCCATGAACAATCGAGATCGCCCAACGTCTACCATCCCCACCCTGGCCAGGCCGCTTCTCTGGATTCTCCTTCTCGCCCTTTTCTCCATCGGGATCTATCTCCGATTCTACGATACCTGGACCACCGATTTTATGGAACGGGTGGAGTCTCAGCGCCGACAAGACCTGGTCCAACTGGTGTCCGTGGCCCGCAGCGCCGTCGAGCCCATCCTGTCGGAGGTCCGCCGGGGGACCCTTTCCCGGGACGAGGCCCTCCAGCGGGTTCGGACCCTGGTGCGAGCCATGACCTATGAGGACACCTATGGGAAAAACTACATGTTCATGAGTGCCTACGACGGCACGATGCTCGTCCAGCCTTTCGAACCCACCAAGGAAATGACCAACCAGTGGGACCTTCGGGACGACCACGGGGTGTACATTGTCAGGGAACTGGTGAAAGCGGCCCGGAATCGGCCCGAAGGGGCTTTCGTGTCTTACCACTACCACCTGCCGGGCCTTCACGGCACCCAGGAAAAGCTCGCCTACGTGGTCGGCCTGCCCGAAGTGGGGGCCTACCTGGGCACCGGGATGTATCGTCAGAAGGCCATCGCGGAGCAGAGTGAAATTGTGGACAGGGTCAAGCGGGGGGCCCTCTGGCTGGTATTGGCCGTCCTGGTCCCTCTGTCGGCGGCCTTTCTTTTTCTCGCCCACCGCAACAACCTCGTTCTGGCCGAGATGGAAACCCGCCGCAGGGCGGAAGGGGCACTGCAGGAAAGCGAGGAGAGGTACCGGCAACTGGTGGAGAACGCCAACAGCATTATCCTCCAGTGGAAGGAGAGCGGCGAGATCCTTTACCTCAACGACTACGGCCGGAAATTCTTCGGCTACGATCTCGAGGAGATCCGGGGAAAGCACGTGGTGGGCACCATCGTCCCCGAAACCGAAGAGACGGGGCGAGATCTGCGGGCCATGATCGCCGACATTGCGGCGAGACCCGGGAGCTACGAGAAGAACGTCAACCAGAACATGCGCCGGGACGGCACGAAGGTATGGATCGCCTGGACCAACCGGATCGTATCCGACGAGAGGGGCCGCGTCTCCGAGATCTTCAGCGTGGGCAACGACATCACTGAAATCAGACGAATCCAGAAGCAGCTCGAAGAGAGCGAAGAACGGTTCAGGACGGCGGTCGAGATGCTCCCCCTGGGGATTGCCATCCTGAACCGGGACGGGGTCCCCGATTTTTTGAACCGGCGGTTCGTCGAGACTTTCGGATATACCCTCGACGACATCCCCACGGCCGACGACTGGTTCCGCCTCGCCTACCCCGACGAAGACGACCGCAGGAAGGTACGGGCCTCGTGGGAGGCGGAGCGGGACCGGCTGCTCCTCCCCGGCGCCAAGCCCCTGCCTCACGAATTCGCCGTGCGATGCAAAGACGGCACGACCAAGATCGTCGAGTTCACCCAGAACATCCTGGGAAACCGCATGCTCATCCTCTTCAACGACGTGACGGAAAGAAGACGGGCCGAGGAATCCCTGAGGCTTCATTCCAAACGCGTGGAGGCCCTGCTCAAACTCCACCAGATGACCGACTCGCCCCTGGGGGAGATCACCGATTTTGCCGTGGAGGAGGCCGTGCGCCTTACGGGCAGCACCATCGGGTTCCTGGCCCTCATGAACGAAGATGAGACCGTTCTTACCGTGAACGCATGGTCCCGCTCGGTCCAAGTCGAATGCGCCCTGGAGGAGAAGCACGCTCATTTCCGCATCGCAGGGACGGGGCTCTGGGGGGAGGCGGTGCGGCGGAGAGGGGTCGTCCTCATCAACGATTGCCGGGCATCGATCCCTTGGAAGAAGGGATTTCCCCCGGGGCACGTTCCCGTTTCCCGCTTCATGAGCGTCCCCGTTTTCTCCGAGTCCCGCATCGTCTTGGTGGCCGGGGTGGGAAACAAAGCCGTGGACTATGACGAAACAGACGTCCGGCAGCTCACCCTCCTGTTGGAAGGCACCTGGTCCCTCATCGAACGGAAGAGGGCCCAGGAGGAGCTTGCCGAAACCCAGACTCTCCTCCACATGGCCACCGATGCGTCCCCCTCCGGCATTGTGGTGGCCGACGCCCCGGACGTCAGGATCCGCATGGTCAACCGCGCCGCCTATCTCATACGGGGGGATTCGCCGTCCCCTCTCAACGGGATTTCCGTGGAACATCATTCCGAGAACTGGCAGATCCATTCACCCGACGGCAGGCTTTACGACCCCTTGGACCTGCCCCTCTCCCGGGCGGTCCTGAAAGGAGAACGGGTAGAGAACGAACTGGCGTTCATCCGCCGCGAGGACGGCTCCGAGCGATGGGTCCTCATCAGTGCTTCCCCCATCCGCAATGACCGTGACGAGATCGTGGGCGGTCTGGCGGTCTTCCCCGACATCTCGGAACTGAGGCAGGCTCAGGAGGCCCTTCGGGAAAGCGAGAGGAAATACCGAGACCTGGCGGACAACCTGCCCCAGGCCCTCTTCGAAACCGACCCCACCGGCCGGGTCACCTATGCCAACCGTTTTGTCATGGATCTTTTTCAGTATAGCCCCACAGACCTCGAACGCGGCATCCACGCCCTGGATGTCCTCTCACCCGCCGATCATTCCAGGGCCGCCGAGGAGATCCATAAGATCATGGCGGGGGAAACGGAGGAGTTCACGGGGGAATTCACGGCCGTGAAGGCCGACAACCAGGAGTTTCCCGTCATCGTTCATGTGGGCCCCATTCGGCGGGGCGGGGTCGTCGTGGGCATGAGAGGGACCCTCATCGACATGACCGAGCGCAAGAGGCTCGAAGATCAGCTCCTCCAGGCCCAGAAGATGGAGGCTATCGGCACCCTCGCAGGAGGCATCGCTCACGACTTCAACAACATCCTCATGGGAATCCAGGGATACGCCTCCCTGCTGAACCTCAAGCTGGATTCCGGAGATGCCCGCCACGAATATATCCAAAGAATCGAGCAGCAGGTGCGCAGCGCCTCGGACCTCACCCGGCAACTCCTGGGATTCGCCCGGGGCGGACGATACGAGGTAAAATCCCTGGATCTCAACGCGATTTTGGAACAGAGCTCGACCATGTTCGGCAGGACCAAGAAGGAGCTCTCCATCCACCGGAGCTTCCAGCCGAACCTTTGGCCCGTGGAGGCCGACCGGGGCCAGATCGAGCAGGCGCTCCTCAACCTTTATCTCAACGCCTGGCAGGCCATGCCCGGCGGGGGAGACCTCTGCCTGGAAACGGCCAACGTGGTTCTCCAGGAGGAGCAGGTGCGGGCTCACGGGCTCGAGCCCGGACGGTACGTTCGGGTGTCCATCGCCGATACGGGCTCGGGTATGGACCGGAAGACCCGGGAACGGATCTTCGAGCCCTTCTTTTCCACCAAGGCCCTGGGCCGAGGAGCGGGCCTGGGGCTGGCCATGGTCTACGGCATCGTCAAGGGCCACGGCGGCTTCGTTACCGTGGACAGCGAACCCGATCGCGGTTCCGTTTTCGTCCTCCACCTTCCGGCTTCCGAAAAGCCCATCGTGCAGGATAAAGGAGTCTTGCCGGGCATTGCCGTCGGTTCGGAGACCATCCTTCTCGTGGACGACGAGCCCGTGGTGCGGGAGGTGAACCAGGAAATCCTCGAGAAGCTCGGGTACAAGGTCTTCGGGGCGGGCGGCGGCCGGGAAGCGCTCGAGGTGCTGGCCGCAAATCAAGGCGGCATCCACCTGGTCATCCTGGATATGGTCATGCCGGGAATGTCGGGGGAGGAAACCTTCCTGCGCATCAAGGAGTTGGACCCGAAAATTAAGGTCATTTTGAGCAGCGGGTACAGCCTTGCAGGAGAGGCTCAAAGGATCATGGAGAAGGGCTGCGACGGCTTTTTGCAGAAGCCTTTCACCACCGCCGGGCTCTCCCAGGAAATCCGAAAGGTTTTGGGTAGAGCGGGTTCCGATCCCGGCACGGGACAAGAATCATGATGAGAATCCTCATCCTGGCGGCGCTCCCCCAGGAACACGGACCCTACCGGAGGCTCTCCCGGGGCTGGCGGTTGATCTCCCGGCGTCCCCTTCTCGAGTACGCCCGAAGGGATGCCGCCGGAGAACTTCGCCTGGTGGAAACGGGAATGGGGGGGACCGGCCTGGGAGACGCCCTTGCTCACTGGAGGAATGCACCCCCTCCCGATGCGGTGATCTCCATGGGGTTTTGCGGCAGCATGGAGAGTACTTTCCCCGTGGGCCAGGTCATCCTGGGGACCAGCTTCCAAAGGGCGGACCCCTCCCGGGAGCCTTCCCTTTCCCCGGCCCTTCGGCTTCGGCCCCCGGCGGAGTTCGAGCATTTCTGTTCTCTTTACGGAGTACGCCCGGCCCGGGTGATCACCCTGGACCGTCCTGCGGCCAAGGGCCTTCTCAAAAGCCTTTCCCCCGGTCCCGGTCTCGTGGCGGACATGGAGAGTTTCCATATCGGCCGATTCGCCATGGAATTGGACCGTCCCTTCCTCTGCCTTCGAAGCGTCAGCGACGCGTCCGTTCACGAGATCGATTTCGACCTGGGGGATCTCACCGACTCCCGGGGACGGGTGAGAATCGCCCGGGTCCTGCGATCGGTGGGAAAAAGACCCGCCGTGGTCGGCCCTTTCCTTCAGTCCTGGCGCCGTTCCCGAACTGCGGGCCGGTCGTTGGGAAGGGTCCTAGGGGCCTTGCTGGACGGTTCCCCGTCCTCCCTGCACGGGATGATCGAGGGCTGTAGACTCAGCCTTTCCTGAAAGCAACTCCCTCGCGGGAGAATGGGGGAAATCCGCCAGGTGCTCCCCCCAAGACTCGGGGTCCCGGCAACGCTGTTTGTGAAGGGTGAAAAAGAAGACCAGCAGCGAGGGGAAAAACAGGATCATGCATCCCACCAGTCCCAGGAACGTTTCCCCGATCCAGAAGGTGACGGTGAGGTTGAAGACCAGGACACTTGCATACAGGAGCGGACCCAGGCATTGAATGCCGGGAATGCAGCTCAAAAGGGACGGGCCGTCCGGCTCGAGACCATCTCGGGCCGCCAGGAACTGCAGGGCCCCCACCTCGAGAAACCCGACCAGGAGCCAGCCTCCAAAATTGCTCAAGGGAATGCCGAAATAGAGCCCGGGAGACCGGTATCCGTAAATCTGCCCCAAGAACCAACGAGATCCCCGGAGGGCCACGGGGTCGATGATGATGTCCAGCAGAACAAAGAGGAAGGCCCCCAGGACCAGGGTCTGGGGGGAACGGCGCAGTGCGCGCGTCTCGAGGACCAGCAGATTCCTCCGAGCCGACCGGATGGGGCTCAGGACAAACAGGGCCGTGGAATAACTGCAATAGGCCAGGAAGACATAGGAAAGGGAATCCATGAAGGGGACCCCGAAAACCCAGAGCTCCCGGCCCGCGGTGGTCTCGAGGTAGTAATAGTCCCCGTAAGGAAAGCCGCAATGGATGGAGGAAAACTCCGAGATCCAGGCGAGGGCATATCCCAGGGGGATGAACAGCAGGGTCCTGCCCACCCCCAGGTGGGCCGCGCCCGCCACCAGGTACACCGCCAGAAAAGCGAAGACATAGGGGCGCAGGAGAACGGTCCCGTAGAGGAGCCGCAGCAGATCAAGCATAGAGGTTCCATCGAATCATGCGAAGAAGGTCTCTCCCTTTGAGTTCGCGCACCACCGTGGGCTCGTATCCGCAGTGCATCATGCATTGAGCGCACCGAGGGTCCTTGCCGGACACGTAGTGTTCCCAGGGAGTCTCCTCCATCAACCGGCGATAGGTGGGATAGTGGGTGTCCGTAATGAGATAGCAGGGGGATTTCCAGCCTCGGGGGTTCCGGGTGGGGTTGCCCCAGGGAGTGCAAAGAAAATGGCGCTTTCCGCACAGGAAATCCAGGTAAATGGGATTGCTGATGAGGGGATATCGATCCTGCCATTGAACGATATGCCGGAATTTCTCCTGGATTTCCCGGCGGGTCATGAAAACGTCCCGGATGACCTCCTCGTAACTGAAGCCGGGGGCCACCAGGATCCCGTCCACGCCCGCCCGGGTGAGCTGAGCGAATAGAAGCTCCACGTCCCGGACGTCCGTTTCCCGGTAGATGGTGGTGTTGGTGCTCACCCTGAAACCCCGCTTCTTGGCTGCTCGAACCCCCGCCAGGGCTTTTTGGAAGCCGCCTTCCCTCCGGATGATCCGGTCGTGAACGGACTCGGTTCCGTCGAAATGGACGTTCCAGGTGAAGCGCGAGTGGGGCCGGAACCTCGATAGGGATTCCTCCAGGAGAATCCCGTTGGTGCAAAAGTAGAGGTGTTTCTTGCGGGCCAGGATTTCCCGCACCAGCCGGTCAACGGGGTCGTAGAGCAGGGGTTCGCCCCCGGTGACGGTCACCACCGGGGCCCCGCACTCTTGTACGGCCTGCAGACAGTCGTCCAGGGGCATTTCCCGGTGGAGGGTGTCGTGGTATTCCCGGATGCGCCCGCACCCGGAACAGGTAAGATTGCATCGGTGGGTGGGCTCGAGCATGAGAACCAGGGGGAATCGATCGTTGCCCCGGAGCTTGTTGGCGAGAAGATAGCGGGTCATGGACGCGTACAGACTGGCGGGAAATCTCATCCGGTTCCTTTTCGTGTGGAAGCGCGTGAAACGCGCGTCAAAAGCGTTTTCCCAAGGCTCAGCCCGGGGTCAGGGAGCATACCCGTGGCTGCGGAACCAGCTCACCGCTTCGGCCAGGGCGGTTTCCACCGGAGTCTGGGGGAGCCCCAGCTCCCGCACGGCCTTCCCGGGATTGAAAAACATGCACTTGCGGGCCATTCGGACCCCCTCGAGGGGAATGAGCGGCTCCACTCCCACGGCCCGTGAAATCCGGTCGTTGATCCGGGCAAGAAGGAGAATGGGCGCATAGGGCAGGAGAATTCGGGGAGCGCGGATTCCCGAGATCTTCTCGAGGAGCCCGAAGATTTCGGCCAGGGTAAGGTCCCGGTTGCCCAGGATGTATTTTTCCCCCATGATTCCCTTTTCCAAGGCCAAACGGTGCCCCTCGGCCACGTCCCGCACGTGGACCAAATTGAGCCCCGTGTTGAGGTAGGCGGGCATCCGACCGTTGAGAAAATCCACGATGATCTTGCCTGTGGGGGTGGGCTTACGGTCTCCGGGTCCGACGGGAGTGCTGGGGTGCACCATGATCACGGGCAGCCCCGCCCTCACAAATTCTTCGGCACACCGCTCGGCCAGGAACTTGGACCGTTTGTAATGGCCCACCATATCTTCGAGGCAGACCTGAACGGTCTCGTCGGCGGGAGCCCCGTGGGGATCGAGGCCCAGGGCGCCGACGCTGCTGGTGTAGACCACCCGTTCGATCCCGTGGATACGGGCCGCATCGAGGACGTTTCTTGTGCCCCCCACGTTGGTTTCATAGATTTCCCGGGGGTTTCGACACCAGAGGCGGTAATCGGCGGCCACGTGAAACACCACGTCACAGCCTTCCATGGCTTCCTGCACTTCATGTGGGCTGCGAATGTCCCCGGTTCTCCACTCCAACCGGGCCGCGGCCAGATCGGGATGGCGGGAGCCGGGGCGGGCCAGGGCGCAAACGGTGAACCCGTTTTCCAACAGGCATAAGGCCACGTGGGACCCGATGAATCCCGTGGCACCCGTCACAAAGGCAATGGGCATGGTCGTTTCCAGGATCCGGTTTTCTTGGAGGACTTTTCCGCAGGGATGTCGCCCGGCGGGACCGAACGGGCCCCCCGAGGCCGGTGCCCCCCGCTTCTTCCGGGTCCCCTTATAACAAAAAGACCTTTGCAATCTCCAGTCTTAAATTCCCCGGGACCGGGGGACCCGAGACTCCTTTGGGGCGGGTCCGTGAGGGAGGACCGCCCCCGCCCGACGGTCACGGCTTTGCGGGGCCTCCGCAGGGAGCCGCCGTGTTCTCCCGCCCATGCTGGACCGGACCCGGAGAGGGAAAGGGACGGTCCGTCGACGGGAAAAGTCCCGCGTGTTTCGGGGTTTGACCACCCGGAATCCGGTTTGATCCAGTTTGATGGTTGACATGGGAACGGGGCTACAGTATCGTGCAACCGGCTTGCAGTATGGATTTCTGACTGTATTACCGGACTCTGCAACTCCATCTTTTCTGGTTCCCCCTGCACCGGGATGCACCGTTGTGCACCCCCGCACCGAAAAGCTGAATCCTCACAGGTAGGGTATCGCTGCAGTCGTTTTCGTTAGTGGAAAAATTTCACAAGGAGGAGGTGAGACCAAAGTCACGACCGACACAACCAGGTTTTCCCGAATGCCGAGCTGACAAACAATGAGGGAGGACAGAAGACATGAAGCTGACTCGAAGGGATTTCCTCAAAATCTCCGGGGCCGCAACAGTTGGGCTTGCCCTGGAGGGGATGGGGCTCAATCTCAAACCCGTGGAGGCCTATACCGCCACACTGCGCATCAAGGACGCCAAAGAGACTCCGAGCATTTGCTGCTATTGCTCCGTGGGTTGCGGAATCCTGTTCCACACGGACACCAAGACCGGAAAAGTGATCTATTCCGAAGGGGACGCGGATCATCCCATCAACCAGGGGTCCCTCTGCGCCAAGGGCGCGTCCTTGTACCAGCTGGCTCAGAACGACAAACGAAGCACCAAGGTCCTGTACCGGGCTCCCAACAGCGACAAGTGGCAGGAAAAGACTTGGGAGTGGGCTTACAAGGAGATTGCCAAACGGGTGAAGAAGACCCGGGACGCAACCTTTACGGTGAAGAATGAAAAGGGTCAGGTCGTCAACCGCTGCAACGGCATTGCATCCGTGGGCAGCGCGGCCATGGACAACGAGGAATGCTGGATCTACCAGGCCATGCTTCGTGCCCTGGGACTGGTCTATGTCGAACATCAGGCCCGTATTTGACACAGTGCCACGGTAGCGGCTCTGGCAGAGTCGTTTGGACGCGGCGCCATGACCAACCATTTCATTGATTTTGCCAACAGTGACGTCGTCCTGATCATGGGCAGCAACGCCGCCGAGAACCACCCCATCTCGTTCCGCTGGGTGATGAAGGCCAAGGATAAGGGAGGAATCGTGATCCACGTGGATCCGCGTTATACCCGCACCTCCACCAAGGCGGACATCTGGGCCCCTTTGCGTTGCGGCACGGACATCGCCTTCCTGGGCGGCATGATCAAGTACGTCCTCGAAAACGACAAGATTTTCAAGGACTACGTGGTCAACTACACCAACGCGGCTTACATCGTGGGGGAGAAGTTCGACTTCAAGGACGGCCTCTTCTCCGGCTTCAACGCCGAGAAGAAGGCCTACGACGCATCCAACTGGGCCTACGTCCTGGACGAAAAGGGCATTCCCAAGAAGGATCTCTCTTTGCAGGACCCCCGGTGCGTGCTTCAGCTTTTGAAGAAACACTATTCGCGTTATGACCTGGACACGGTTTCCAAGATCACGGGAACCCCCAAGGAAGACCTGTTGAAGGTCTACGAGGCCTACAGTTCGACGGGCAAACCCGACAAGGCCGGAACGGTTCTCTACGCCATGGGCTGGACCCAGCACACGGTGGGAGTCCAGAACATCCGGGCCATGTGCATCCTCCAGCTCCTCCTGGGCAACATGGGGATCGCCGGCGGCGGCGTGAACGCCCTTCGAGGGGAATCCAACGTGCAGGGTTCCACGGATCAGGGCCTGCTCTTCCACATCCTGCCGGGCTACCTGCCCACTCCTTCGGCCTCGGTAACCTCCCTGGCCGAGTACAACAAGAAATACACCCCCGTCAGCAAGGATCCTCGAAGCCCCAACTGGTGGCAGAATCGGCCCAAGTACATGGTAAGCTTTCTCAAAGCCATGTACGGGGACGCGGCCAAGCCCGAGAACGAGTTCTGCTACAGCTGGCTTCCCAAGACCGAGGACGGGAAGTCCTATAGCTGGCTGGACCTCTTCGACGCCATGTACAAGAAGGAGCTCAAAGGGTTCTTCTCCTGGGGTCAAAACCCGGCCTGCAGCGGAGCCAATTCCAACAAGACCCGGGAAGCCATGGCCAACCTCGACTGGATGGTGGTGGTGAACCTGTTCGACAATGAGACCGCTTCCTTCTGGAAGGGGCCGGGCATGGATCCCAAGAAGATCAAGACGGAGGTCTTCTACCTGCCCTGTGCCGCCTCCATGGAAAAGGAAGGGTCCATCAGCAACAGCGGCCGTTGGACCCAGTGGCGCTACAAGGCCCAGGAGCCCCCGGGCAAGGCCCTTCCCGACGGCGACATCATTGCGGAACTGTTCCTCGAGATCCGAAAGCTCTACCAGAAGCCCGACAAGAAGACCCCCCTGCCCGATCCCATTGTAAACCTCAAATGGGATTACATGACCAATCACAAGTTCGATCCCCATCTGGTGGCCAAGGCCATCAACGGGTACTTCCTCAAGGACGTCACCATCGGCGACAAGACCTACAAGAAGGGAGATCTTGTCCCGGCCTTCGCCATGCTCAAAGACGACGGGTCCACCTCCTGCGGCAACTGGATTTATTGCCAGAGTTACAACCAGGACGGCAACAACATGGCTCGTCGGGACAAGAGCGATCCCAGCGGCATCGGCCTGTTCCCCAAGTGGTCCTGGGCCTGGCCCGTGAATCGAAGGATCATTTACAACCGGGCCTCGGTGGACCCTACCGGGAAGCCTTGGAATCCCAAGAGAGTCGTCATCGAATTCGCCGGGGAAGAGAAAGACGGGAAATACACGTCCATGAAGTGGAAGGGAGACGTTCCGGACGGACCCTGGTATCCCCTCAAGAATCCCGACGGCAGCGATCGGGAGGACGGCAAGCTCGCCTTCATCATGAAACCCGACGGATACGCGTCCATCTTCGGCCCGGGGCTGAAGGACGGGCCGTTCCCCGAGCACTATGAACCCATGGAGTGCCCGGTGGAAAAGAACCCCCTGGGCGCGCAGCTCACCAACCCCGTGGCCGCCGTGTACACGACGGCCAAGGACGCCCTCAAGACCTGCGACCCTCGTTTCCCCTTCGTGGGCACCACGTACCGGGTCACGGAACACTGGCAGACGGGGGTCCTCACCCGCTGGATTCCGTGGCTCATTGAAGCGGAGCCCCAGATTTTCGTGGAAATGAGCGAGGAACTGGCTCAACTGCGCCAAATCAAGAACGGAGAAAAGGTCGTGGTGGAATCTCCCCGCGGATCTGTGGAGGCGGTGGCCATCGTGACCAAGCGGTTCAGACCTCTGACGGTGCAGGGAGTGGAGATTCATCAAGTCGGACTGCCATGGCACTATGGATGGGTATGGCCCAAAGAGGGGGGAGACAGCGCCAACTTGCTGACTCCGTCCGTGGGCGACCCCAACACCCGCATTCCGGAGAGCAAGGCTTTTATGGTGAACGTTCGAAAGAAGGGAGTGTAAGCCATGGCGGGAAAAAGCATATTCATCGATACCACGCGATGCACGGCCTGCCGAGGCTGCCAGGTTGCGTGCAAGAACTGGAACCGCAACGGCACCTCCGCAACCAAGAATACGGGAAGTCACCAGAACCCGCCGGACCTGGACGAGAACACCTTCAAGCTGGTTCGCTTCAGCGAGGTGGTCACCGACGGAAAGCTGGCCTGGTACTTCTTCGCCGACCAATGTCGGCATTGCCTGGAACCCCCCTGTAAGGACTCCATCGAGGGATACGTGGACGGAGGAGTCGTCCAGGACGAAGCGACGGGAGCCGTGGTGTATCTCGATAAGAGCAAGGAGGCTCCTTTCGACGAGGTCCGTTCTTCCTGTCCCTACGATATCCCCCGGAAGAAGGCCGACGGGGTCATGGTCAAGTGCACCCTGTGCATCGACCGCATCAGCAACGGTCTTCAGCCTGCCTGTGTGAAGATCTGTCCCACCGGCGCCATGAATTTTGGGGAACGGGACGAAATGGTCGCCCTGGCCAAGGACCGCTTGGAGAAGATCAAGGCCAAGAATCCCAAGGCCCAGCTCCTGGACGCCGATTCCGTTCGAGTGATCTTCCTGGTGGTGGACGACCCGAAAAAGTATCACAAGAACGCCGTGGCCTCCGCCAGTCCGGGGATCACCCGCAAAGTGGCCCTGGGCCGAATGTTGAAGCCGGCCAAAGGGCTCCTTCGGACCCTGACGCAGGGATGATTCCTCGAGGGCAAGAACCTCCGCACGGCGGACGACGAAAAGACCGTCTCCGACCGTTCCTCCCCCGTTGGGGGGAGGTCTTGCGGAGGGACAAAGGGATTGACTCACCCCCCTTCTCCAACCCCCTCCCACCCGGGGAGGGGAGGTGGGGGGGATTTCCGCCCGGGAGGGGATCCGCCGTGACGGAGCCGGGACGAAGGCCGGTCGAGACGTTCGTCCCCGGCGGCGGCGAAGGCGGCGCAGCTTCCCCCCCGACAGGGGCCGTAAGCAAGGGGTTCTGCCGGGATTCGGGGAAGCGCAACGGGCTTTGCCGGGAGAGGAAAGGTTCTCCCCGGGACGGGACGCGGTTGGGCGGAGGGGGGTGCCCTTGGGGTAGGAAACGTCAACCTGTAACCGGAAGGATTGTCTTTGAAACCGAACCTGAAAGCCGAAAAGGACCGGATTCGCCGCGCCCTCGACCTTGCTCGAGCTCAGAGGCCGGCCTACAAGGAGCTTCTTCCCCTCCTGGAAGCCCTCTTTGAACTGCAAATTCACGCCAAGGAGACCCTGAATCTCCCCTCCAAGGAGCTGTCCTCCGAGTGGGTCAAGACCCGGTGGGAAAACGGGTTTCCCCTGCTCAACCGCTGGGAGTTTCCCGTGGATTTCGATGCCGCCGACCGGATTTTTTGGGGAATCCGGGAACACATTCCACCGGCAAATCCGCAACTTCGGAAAGGCTGGGAGATCCTGAGCCGCGCCTTTGAGAAGGCGCCCTCCGAGAAACCCTCGGTTTGGGGAAGCTTCCTGCAGCACGAGAACGAGCCCTGGCAGATGTGGGTGGACATGGAGGAATCGGAACTGGCGCCCGTGCTCTTCCTGGCGCGTAGTTGCCTGAGACCGTCCATCGAGTCCGTGGAAGCGGACCTTGTTTCCCGCTTTCCGGTCCCTCGGGATTGGTTCAAGGGTTACTGCCCCGTCTGCGGTTCCCTTCCTTCCCTCCTGTATCTCATCGGGCAGGGGGAACGTTGGGCAACCTGTTCCTGGTGCGGGGCCGAATGGGTCCTGCATCGGCTCCAGTGCTGCTATTGCGACAATCGCGCCCACGAATCCCTGGGATACCTCTACATCGAGGACGAACCCGGGTACCGTGTCCAATACTGTCGACTCTGCAAATTCTATTTCAAAACGGTGGATCTCAGGGAACGGGACGACAACCGGTATTTTCCCCTCGAGGACTGGACCACTCTTCACCTGGATCTCCTGGCCCAAGAAGCGGGGTGGCGGCAGGCGCCCTCCCCTTCCCCGACGGTCTACCCGCAGCCCTGAGAAACCGGCTCGAAACCCCGCCCTCGGCCTTATCCGGCCTTCCCGGATCCTCCCTCCCATGGGAGGGAATCCGGGAGGAGAGCCCGGATGCCTGCCCTCGCGAACAGGACGGTTGCGGGGGGATTCTCTTCCAGGTCCCGCCAATTCCTGTTTCCCTGTCCTTTTTGCCGTGTAAGCCCATGCAACCGGCTCGGGCCGGACGTTGCCCTCGGGGGGCTCGGTCTTGTGCACTTGACGCGGTGGAGACTTCCCTTCATTATAGGAGAAGTCCTCCTGGGAGCACCTTCTTTGGGAATCAAACCTGTAACGGGACGAATAGGAAAGAGGACATGGCGGAAAAATCCTGGAAGACCTACTACCGGGAACGACTGGGCACTGCCGAAGAGGTGCTGAAAACGGTTTTACGGGACGGGAATCGAATCTACCTGGGGTCGGCCTGCGGGGAGCCCCAGCACCTGGCCCGCGCCCTGGTGAGTCTTCTGCCCGCTTACCGGGACTTGGAACTGGTTCAAAACCTTTCCCTGGGGAGTCTTCCCGAGGACTGGAGTCAGCTCCACGAGCACTGCAGGCTGAAGACCTTTTTCCTGGGAAACCGCACCCGCCGCGCCGTCAACAGCGGCTTCGGGGACTACGTTCCCATGTACTTCTCTTCCATTCCGGGACTGCTGCGCGACGAGGTGTCATGGAGCCTGGATTTGTGTCTCATCCAGGTCTCTCCTCCCGACGAGCACGGGTTTTGTTCCCTGGGCATCGCCGTGGACATCAACAAGGTGGCCGCCGAGATGGCCAAAATCGTCATTGCCCAGGTGAACCCCCAGATGCCGCGCACCTTGGGTGACAGCTTCATCCACGTGAACCGGCTGGATTATTTCGTCGAGCACGAGGAACCTCTCATCGAGGTCTTTTTCCGCGAACGAAGCGCCGTGGCCGAACGGATTGCCCGTTACGTCTCGGCCCTCATCGAGGATGGATCCACCGTCCAGGTGGGGATCGGGAGGATCGCCAATTCCATCCTGCGATACCTCGACGACAAGAAGGACCTGGGCGTTCATACGGAAATCCTTACGGACGCCCATCTGGAACTGGTGAAAAAGGGGGTCATCACCAGCCGACGCAAGTCTCTCCATGTGGGCAAAATCATCTCGAGTTGCTGCATGGGCAGTCGGAGGCTTTACGAATTCGTTCATAACAACCCGGAGGTGGAACTCTACCCCACGGAATACGTGAACGACCGGGCCGTGATCTCCCAAAACGACCAGATGGTGGCCATCAATTCGGCCCTCGAGATGGACCTCAGCGGACAGGTGTGTGCGGATTCCATCGGCCCCATGGTCTACAGCGGAATCGGCGGATACGTGGACTTCATGCACGGCGCCACCCTCTCTCCCCGGGGCAAAACCATCGTGGTGCTGCCGTCCACCAGTCCCGACGGTCGCCGTTCCCGCATCGTTCGACACCTGACCGAGGGGGCGGGTGTGGTCAGCTCCCGCAGTACCGTGCGATACGTGGTCACGGAATTCGGGATTGCCTACCTTCACGGGAAAACCATTCGGGAAAGGGCACTGGCCCTCATCAACATCGCACATCCCAAGTTCCGCGAACGCTTGCTGGCGGAAGCCAAGCACCTTCGCTACGTTTACCAGGACCAGATCCTGCCTCCCATCTACGAACCCCTGTATCCGGGTCAGTGGGAAACCTACCAGATTTTTCCGGGGAACGTCATGATCCATTTCCGCCCCATCAAACCCACGGATGAGCGCGCCATCCAGGAGTTCTTCTACACTTTGCCGGACCAGGACATCTACTATCGGTTTCTTTCGGCCATGAAGGTATTCCCTCACCGCAACACCCAGGGGATGTGCAATATCGACTACGAGCATGAAATGGCCATCGTCGGGGTGATAGGAGACATCGGCAACGAAACGGTCCTGGCATTGGGACGCTACATCCTGGATCAGAAGACCAACATGGCCGAAGTGGATTTTGCCGTACGGGCGGAGTGGCAGCGCAGGGGGATTGGGACCTTTCTGCTTCACTACTTGTGCGAAATCGCCAAGAGCAAGGGGATTTCGGGGCTGACGGCCTACGTGCTCGCGGCAAACCGGTCCATGTTGGCGGTGTTCCACAAGGTCGGATACTGTATTCACAGTCACTTTGAAGAGGGCGTTCACGAGATCTCCTTCCGGTTCGACGAGCCCGCCCAGGCCTGCATCACCGAGTGAGGCCCCGGGTTTTCGGGAAAGCATTCCGGTCGGGCAAGGCGGCCCGACCCTGCCATTCCGGAGCTCATCCAGAAACCGGCCTTTTTTCCCATAGAAGGTCTTTCCCTGCATGCATCCGTCGGGTACCCAGCCAGCAACTCTCGAGGAGGGCTTCGGACCGGAATTTTGGGGGAGAATTCCGCCCCACCAGGTGGCCTTCGACATTGACGGGGTCGTTGCGGATACCATGGCGGTTTTTGTTCGCCTGGCCCGGGAACGCTACGGTCTGTCTCATGTGACCAAGGCGGACCTTCGGGTCTATGACCTCTATCAGTGCCTGGACGTGGACCGGGAAATCATCCGGGATTTGATCTGCCTTACCCTGGACGACCAGCATACCCTCGAAACCCCCCCCATGCCCGGGGCCCGGGAGGTGCTCACGGAGATTTCCCGGGTTGCGCCTCTGCGGTTCATCACGGCGCGCATCTGGCCCGAGTCCATTATGGAGTGGCTGGATCGCCTCCTGCCCCGGGTGGGACCGGGGCAAATCCGGGTCGTCGCCACGGGGTCCCCCGAGGCCAAACTTCAGATTCTCAAGGACCTGGGGGTACGATACTTTCTCGAGGATCGGGTGGAAACGTGTCGGCTCCTGGCTTCCGACGGGATCCAACCCCTCCTTTTCGACCAGCCCTGGAACCGGGGGCCGGAAGCCTGCGGGCTTCCCCGGATCGAGAGCTGGTCGCACTTCCGGCGAATGCTCTTGCTCAATAACGGGGAGTGAAGTAAAGTGCCGGGGACGTGGGTGGAAGAGTACCCGGAGGCATTTCCCGCCAACGACCGGAATCCCATCCGGTCCGGAACCGCAACCGCCCCAGGAACCAAACGAGCAAAGATGAGCATGAGTTCCAACGAACCGTTGCCGATCCAGATCAAGGCCCGAAAGGACGGGTTCGTCCTGGTGCCCGACGCCGAGGCATCCTTTGAGACCATTCTCGGGTTCCTGCAGCAGCGCCTCGAAGAGGCTCGGGACTTTTTCCATCATGCTCAAATGATCCTGGATTTGCGGGAAAGGCCCCTTCGGACCGACGAAATCCGGTCCCTGCAGTGTCTGCTCATGGACAAGGTTGGGGCGAGAATCACACAGATTCGCCTGGACGAGGAGACCTCCTATTTTGCGTCGCCGGGAGCGGGCGGGTCCGTCCCCAACCCGAGATCCGTCTCCATGCCGGAACCGGTACCGGAGTCGACCCCGATGATCGTTCACAGCACCTGCCGATCCGGCACCCGCGTGGAATCGGGCTCCGATTGCGTCATCCTGGGGGACGTGAACCCGGGGGCGGAAGTACTCGCCGTTGGGGACGTCATCATTTTCGGCAACTTGCGGGGGATCGCCCATGCGGGGGCCGCTGGAAACCGCCGGGCCAGAATCTGGGCCTTGAGCATCGAACCCAGCCAGATCCGTATCGCGGACCTGGTGGCGGTGCCCCCCAAGGGAAACAAGCCGGTGCCCAAACGCTACGAGGTTGCCGAAATCCGGAAGGACCTCATCGAGGTGATCACGGTATGAAGACGGATGGGACCCCGGACCCCGAACGCTGACGTTCCGGGGCACGCCGCAATTCCATTCTCCCAAACCACTTTTCGACAACCAACAACTCAGGACGGACGGTTAGACCCATGGCCGGAACAACTTTAGTGGTGACTTCAGGCAAAGGTGGGGTCGGAAAGACCACCACGGTTGCCAATATCGGCACTGCCCTGGCCCAAAAGAAACACAGTGTGGTGTTGATCGATGCGGACATTGGCCTGCGAAACCTGGATGTGGTTATGGGCGTGGAAAATCGCATTGTCTATAACCTCGTGGATGTGATTGAAGGCAGGTGCAGGAAACAGCAGGCCATGATCCGGGATCGCAAATTCAACAACCTGTATCTGATTCCCGCCGCCCAGACCCGGGACAAGGACTCGGTAACCCCCGAGCAGATGAAGGACCTCTGTACGGAGTTGGCCGAGGAGTTCGATTTCGTCCTCATCGATTGTCCCGCCGGGATCGAGCAAGGTTTCCGAAACGCCATCGCCGGAGCGCAAAAGGCCCTCATTGTCACGACCCCCGAAGTCTCCGCCATTCGGGACGCGGACCGTGTCATCGGGCTCCTGGAAGCAAGCCTCCTCAGGGACATTCATCTCATCATCAACCGACTGAATCATCGCATGGTGAAGAAGGGCGACATGATGTCCACTGCGGATATCATCTCTCTATTGTCCGTCCCGCTCTTGGGAGTCATTCCCGAAAGTGAGGACGTGGTGATTTCCACCAACCGAGGGGTCCCTCTGGTCCACGAGAGAAACAGTAAGGCAGGAAAAGCCTTGCAGCGCATTGCCGCGCGCCTGAACGGAGAGGATGTTCCCTTGGATGACGGTCAGGGAGACGGCTTCATGGACCGGGTAAAGCGGTTCATTTGGAGTTAACAAGGAGGGTATTTTCATGCTTAGGGCAATCCGGCGCTTCTTCGGCGAGAAAGCGAGCGGTCAACTGGCTCGAAAACGTATGCAAGTGGTTCTCATGCATGATCGATTGGACCTGTCACCGGAGATCCTGGACGCGCTAAAGAACGACATCATCACCGTGCTTTCCCGGTACATGGAAATCGACCGAAACACCATTCGTGTGGACCTCGAACAAGGAAAAGACTACGCGGCCCTGGTGAGCAACGTGCACGTGAAGCGGGTTTTTCGAAGGGCGGAATCGGTTTGAATCTCCATTGCGAGGAACTGCTTCATGGCACTCCAGGTCAGGCTGGGCGCAACCTTGAGGACTTATGTCCACCCCTACGACGGTTCCGTCGGATATGAGATGGTCGTTCCCCCCGGGACCACCGTGAGAGAACTGGTGCGACGGCTGAAAATCCCCGAAGCAGAAGTGAGGCTCATCTTTGTCAACGGCGTCAGCTCCGGTTGGGAAACGGTCCTGGCCGGGGACGAACGGGTGGGCTTGTTCCCCCCCGTAGGGGGCGGGTGAGAAGGAGGGGAATCCCCCCGGCGGGCTCGATTCTTCCGGCCTGCTTGCCTGCCGGGGAGCAGGCCGCCCAAATATTCCGCCAACCTCTTGAATTTCGATTGCAAATACTCCTTTTACCCTCTATTTTATTTTGCCCAGGGTATCCTCCCAAGAATAATTCTGTTTCGACACACAAAGAAGCCGGCATGATTGCCTGGGGCGATTTATCTCCCCGACCGGACTGAAACGGTGCCCGTCCCCCCTATCCGGGGGGTGTCCGGGCAATTGGGGCCAAGGAGCGATCGAGATCATGCGAGCCCTCGTGGTGGAAGACCATAACCAGATGCGCATGATGGTCCGCGGAATGCTCGAGGAAACCAAAAGGTTCGAGCTCGTGGACGAGGCCGCGGACGGCGAACGGGGATGGGAAAGGATCCTCGACCTGTGGACTCATTCCTCCGACGTCTATGACCTGGTGGTTTGCGATGTGAACATGCCGGTACTCGGGGGCCTGGAATTGCTCAAACGCTGCCGGAGTCGGGCGGAATTCCGGTTTCTCCCGTTTATCATGATTTCCACGGCCCCTTCCGAGTCCACCATCGCCCAGGCGTTGGGAGAATACGGGGCCAACGATTTTCTCGTGAAACCTCTCTGCTCCAAGTTGTTCGAACAACGGGTGCTCCTGGTTTTGTCCCGGGCTCAGAGTCCCGAGGAGGTGCTTTACCGCCGGGCCGAAAGCCTCAAGGAAAGCGACGCAGTCCGGGAAGCTCTCGAGCTGATCGAATCCTGGGAAAAGGAAAACCGCTTCTCCCTGGCCAAATGGTTCAACCTGAAAGGCGAGTGCCTCTTCAAGGCGGGAGACCCCGACAAGGCGGCCCTCGAGTTCCAGAAGGCCACTCAACTGTGCGAGATTTACGTGGCGGCGTACAAGAACTACGCGTCGGCCCAACAAAAGCTGGGGAATACGGAGAAAGTCATCGAGGCCCTGGCCCATATCGAGGCGATCAGCCCCTCGGACGACTCCCGTACCCTGCTTCTGGGGGAATTGCTCTTCAAAGCCGGTCGGCCCGAGGAAGGAAAACGGTATCTCGAGAACCTTCTCAAGCGGAGCAACCGGAACGAAAAAGACAAGATTGTGCGCAAAACGGCCCAGTTATACCTGGATGCGGGGCTTTACCAGGAGGCCGAAGGCCTCTTCAAAATGACCCTGAAATCCCCCCTGGCGGATGTGGAGACCTACAATCAACTGGGAATTGCCCTGCGGCAGCAGGGAAAATTCGAGGAGGCGGAACGCTGCTACCTGACCGCCCTCAACACGTATCCGCGCCATGCGGGGATCTACCACAATTTGGGGGTCCTCCACATGGCAAGAAGGGACTACAGCAAAGCCAGGCGAAGTTTCCAGAAGGCCCTCATCTTCAATCCTCATCTCCAGGAAAGCAAAGATATGATTGAAAAAATCGAGCTCCTGGATCGAGAGCCGACCTAGCCTTCCAGCCCCCGCCCCCGGGACGCCGATCGAGGCCTTCGGGCCCTTTGACCGGGCCGAACCGCAAGTCCCGGACCGCTCACGGGATGCCTCCTTGAATCCTTCCTTGACACTCTCCCTTCTTTTGCGCTATGAGTACCTGTGTCGATCAATCATAATCATCAGGTGCCTCAGGGCTTGATAGGGAATCCCGTGAAAATCGGGAACGGTCCCGCCGCTGTGAACGGGGACGAAATCCTCGGTGGCCACTGTCCAACATGAAGGGGACGGGAAGGCGAGGAGAGTAGGACGATCCGTGAGTCAGAAAACCTGCCTGATGGATTCGGGGTGACGGCGCGTGGAAATGTCGGTCATCCGAGAAAGGACCAAGCAAACTTGGGTGCAATCCTTAGAGTTCCGGCTCTAGGGATTTTTTTTTGGGGAGCCCCTCCTCCCCGCACCGGTTACTCTTTCTGCGATTTCCACAAACCTCTTCCACCCGGGAGCCTTCGAAACTCCCGGGTGCGCCCTTTTCCTGCCGACCTTTCCGTCCGGTTGCCGGATCTATCGCTGCAAGACAACGATTTCGCGAAACCCTTTGCCAAAGTGCGCAATTCGCTTATGCTATGGAGGCACCTCATAGCGAGCGGCCCTCCCGGAACAGCGAACAGGCTTCTACCGTCATCACGGCGAAAACAGGGCTTCATCCCCTCTTTCCGGACTCCCTCTTCCTCACTCCGAAGCCCCGGTTTCCTTGCCGTTTCCCATTTTCCGTCGTTCACGAGAGGAACTTCCCCCCCTGTTCCCGGATTCTCCTGTCCCTCGTTCAAGTCCTCACGAGGAGAGCTTCAACCCAGGGGAAGAAAGTTCTCAGGATCGGGCAACCGCATGGGGGTTTGGGGTTTCACGGGTTCAAGAGAGGCGGGGACAATGAACGGAAGTCCATTGGAATTTCAAGGTGTGGCTCAGTGGCTGGGTTATTTCTTAGGAACTCTTTCTGCAGTGGTGATTCAGGGAGAAGGGGCAGCGTATTTCGTGCTCATGTTTGAGCCCATCTCCCGACGAGGGAAAGTCATTTACGATCTCAATCCGGCTCATCACTTGGATTTACGTTCCATTCCTCTTCTCTTTCTGGCCGGATGGACCTGGAGCAAGAAGTGCGTGGTGAAACCCGACTACTTTCCGAACTCCCGCATCAGCGGTGCCCTGACGGGCCTGGCCGGGGGTCTTGCGATCCTGCTGATGTCCGGAATCCTCGGCACTTTGTACATGTTCCTGCCCTTTGGGGCTTTGGAGACCGCCATCCGGGCCTGTGTCGTGATCGCCATGGCCAATCTCCTGATCCCCATCCCCCCTTTCGCTCTCGGCCGTGCCCTGTGGTGCCCCTTCCAAGATACCTTGAAGCATCAAAAGGCGGTGGAATGGGCCGGGGCAATCGCCGTCACGGCCTTGGTGCTCCTGGAAGTTTGGATGAAAAGCCCCTTCCTGACGGATCGGATCTTTTCCCCGGCATCCTTTCTGAGCCGATGGATTCTCAGCGGCTAGGGCTACCCTTTACCCACATCTCTGCTATGGCAGGAGAGATGTCTCTTCCCCGGGGGTCAGGTCTCCGTATGGCTTGTTTCGTGCGTCCGGAGGGTGTAGGGGCGCAATCCCGCCCTTGTTCACGGGACGGTTCTGGGACCCCACGGGTCGGCTTCCCTTTGGGACCTGTTCCGGGGGTATCGGCCTTGCGGCCTCGCCCCCCTGCTCATGGTTGCGAACCCTCCGGGTTCGCTGGGAGGCGGCGATCTATCCCCGCCTGATCGCAGATGTGGGGAAAGGGCAGGACTAGGGATCGTCCCCCTTCTTTGCCTTTTCTTTCCATGCCGCGATCACCGGAGGGCGGCAAGAGAGTGTGTCTCCCTTCCCTCCCCGGCGGCTGGGAAAGGCCCGGGGTCTCCCCACGGATTCGCCATGGCAAGCCGCGGGGCCCGATCTACCTCACTTCGTCGTAGATGAGTCCTCCCACGGCCCCTGCGGCGGCTCCCACGGCACCGCCGACGATGAGGGGTGCGCCCACGATGGCGGCCGTCCCGACTCCCGCTGCGGTTCCGATGGCCCCGCCGCTGAGGAACCGCTGCTCTCTTTGGCTCATTCCCGCGCAACCCGTCATCGAGGCGACAAGCAAGATAACGACCACGATTCTGCCCCAGTCCGTCCTTCTATGGTTTCCATCCACTTCTTCCTGAAACCCCAGGCATCCAGTTCCGTCCGCGTCATTGCGTGCCCGTGGGCACGGCCGGATTTCGGTCACGACTCAACGAGTTTGTTTGTCACATTACCCCATAATCGGTTAACGTCCGAATGGAAAGGAACGATGAACCTCCGCCGCAAGGCCGGGAACGAACACTCTTGTTCGGCTTGGAGTCGTGGTACACTGCGCGGGTGGGTACCCCCTCGAGTTCCCTTTCGCGGTCCGGATCATGTCCGGCAGGGAGGTCTTTGCCGTGCTCGTTCACCCCTTCCCTCTCACCCATTGTTTGGCCCCTTCGGCCGGAAAGGAAGTGTTTCATGGAATTTGACGACTTGATCCCCGACCATCAACTGGATCATGTGGGCCTGTACCAGCTCAGGCACGTTTACTGGAACCGCTCGACCCCGGAGCTCTACGAGCTCGCCATTCGACGCTACGAAGGACAGATCGCCCACCTGGGCCCCCTGGTCGTGTCCATGGGCCAGCACACGGGACGGGCCGCCAAGGACAAGTACGTGGTGGACGAACCCACCACGACCGACGAGATCTGGTGGGGCAAAGTCAACGTGAAATATCCCGAAGAGCGGTTCCACACCCTGCACAAGCGCATGACCAACTACTTGCGGGGAAAGACGGTCTTTGTGCAGGACTGCTACGCGGGAGCCGACGAAAGGCACCGTCAATCGGTCCGAGTGGTCACGGAATTTGCCTGGCACAGCCTTTTCGCCCGCAACATGTTCATCCAACTGCCTCGGGACGTGGCTCAAATCAAGAGCTTCGTTCCGGATTTCACCGTCATCCATTGCCCGAACTTCCACGCGGACCCCGAAGACGACGAGACCCGCAGCGGCACCTTCGTGGCCCTGCACCTGAGCAAGAAGCTGGTGCTGATCGGCGGGACGGCCTACGCCGGGGAAATCAAGAAGTCGATCTTCACGGCCCTCAACTTTCTGCTGCCCGCCCAGGATGTGCTCTCCATGCACTGTTCGGCCAACGTTCACAAGGACAACCCGGAGGACGTGGCGGTTTTCTTCGGCCTTTCGGGAACGGGGAAAACCACCCTTTCGGCGGACCCCAAACGATTGCTCATCGGGGACGACGAACACGGCTGGTCGGAAAACGGGATCTTCAACTTCGAAGGAGGCTGTTACGCCAAGGTGATCAATCTCTCCAAGTCTTCGGAGCCGGAAATCTACGAATGCACCCGCCGGTTCGGAACCATCCTCGAGAACGTCTCCATGAGCCCGGTCATCCGTCGACTGGACCTGGACGACGCCCGGCTGACGGAAAACACCCGGGCCTCGTATCCCTTGTCCCACCTTCCCAACATCGTGCCTTCGAGGACCGCGGGGCATCCCCGAACGGTCGTTATGCTGACCGCCGACGCCTTCGGCGTACTTCCTCCCATCTCCCGGCTGACGGAGGAACAGGCCATGTATCATTTCATCAGCGGCTACACGGCCAAGGTGGCCGGGACGGAAAAGGGCGTCAAGGAACCCGGCGCCACGTTCAGCGCCTGTTTCGGAGCGCCTTTCATGGTTCGTCATCCCTCGGTTTATGCCCAGATGCTGGCCAAGAAGATCCGGGATCACAAGGTCGGTTGCTGGCTGGTGAATACCGGGTGGACGGGGGGACCCTACGGAGTCGGCTCCCGCATGAAGATCGAGTTGACCCGGGCCTTGCTCAACGCGGCCCTGGCCGGAGACCTGAACCACGTGCCCATGAAGCCCCATCCCGTCTTCGGGGTCCTGGTGCCCACGGAAAGCCCGGGGGTTCCCTCGGAGCTGCTGGACACCCGCCGCACCTGGTCCGACCCGGAACGATACGATGCCCAGGCTCGACGACTGGCGGTCATGTTCCGGGAAAACTTCGAACAGTTCAAGGACCAGGCATCCCCCGAAGTCCGGGCGGCGGGACCACGGGCCGATTGAGGGGAGGGGTTCGCAGCCGAAACCGCGGCAAGACGAAAGCAGGAGCCACCCATCCGCCGGTAGAGGACTTGCACCTCCAAGGGAACGCGCCCCGCCGGGGGCAACCCAAAAGCAAAAGGGGTCGGCCCGTATTGGGCCAACCCCTTGATTTTCCTGGAGGCGGCAACCAGACTCGAACTGGTGAATAACGGTTTTGCAGACCGCTCCCTTACCACTTGGGTATGCCGCCTCGGCAAACGTGCCTATGGATTATCGGAAAACGGGTTCGGTGTCAAGGAGAAGATCCCGGGATGGGGCGGGCGGGACCTTTTCCCCCGGGAGGTCCTAGCCTCGGCAAGGGAAAGTTCCGAGCCCCGCGTAGCAAGCAGCGCTTCCCAGTTCTTCCTCGATGCGCAGGAGCCGATTGTACTTGGCTATGCGCTCGCTTCTCGAGAGCGACCCCGTCTTGATCTGGCCGGTTCCGGCCCCCACGGCCAGGTCCGCGATGGTCGTGTCCTCGGTCTCCCCCGACCGGTGAGAGATGACCGCCGTGTACCCGGCACGATACGCCATATGGATGGCCTGCATGGTTTCGGTCACGGTGCCGATCTGGTTTAGCTTGATCAGGACGGAATTGGCGACTCCCTCGGAAATTCCCCGGGCCAGGATGGACGTATTGGTCACGAAGATGTCGTCTCCCACCAACTGAATACGCTTGCCTAGACGCTGGGTCAGCTCTTTCCAGCCGTCCCAGTCCCCCTCGGCCATTCCGTCTTCCAGGGACACGATGGGATAACGGGACACCCATTGTTCATAGTAATCCACGAGCTCGTCGGCGCTCTTTTGAGGCTTGGCCTCGGCCTTGAGCCGATAGACCCCGTTCTCGTAGAATTCGCTGGCCGCCGCATCGATGGCGATGAAGACGTCTTTGCCCGGGTCGTATCCTGCGGCCCGGATGGCCTCCATGAGCACTTCCATGGCCTCTTCGTTGGACCGTAGATTGGGGGCGAATCCTCCCTCGTCCCCCACGGCGGTATTGAGTCCTTTGGACTTGAGGACCTTCTTGAGGTGGTGGAAGGTTTCAGCCCCCATGCGCAGGGCTTCCCCAAAGGTCTTTGCCCCTGCCGGCACCAGCATGAACTCCTGGATGTCCAGGTTGTTGTCGGCGTGGGCCCCTCCATTGATGACGTTCATGTGAGGAACGGGCATGAGGGACGCGGCACAGCCTCCCAGATAGCGGTAGAGGGGCAGTTCGCATTCATCCGCCGCCGCCCGGGCCGTGGCCATGCTCACGGACAGGATGGCGTTGGCACCCAGGCGCCCCTTGTTCTCGGTCCCGTCCAGGGAAATGAGAAACTGGTCCAGGGCCCCCTGGTTCCGGGCATCCATCCCCAGGACTTGGGGCGCAATTTCCTCGTTCACGTTTTTCACCGCCTGGAGCACCCCTTTTCCCAGGTAACGGGCGGAATCCCCGTCCCTGAGCTCCAGCGCTTCCCGGGACCCCGTCGAGGCCCCCGAAGGCACCGCCGCAACTCCCGTGTAGCCGCTGCTAAGAAGGACCTCGGCTTCCACCGTGGGGTTCCCTCGCGAATCCAGGATTTCTCGGGCCTTGACCGCAATGATTTCACTCATGGTTCTTTTGCCTCCTCTTTGTGGTATTCCCGTTTGGGATGGCGTCGGGACTCGTGTTCCGGGCATCCGCCCGCCCTAGGTAGGACATGAGGACGTTGAGACGGAAAGTAGCTTGACCGGTTGCCGCATAAGCCATTAAAATAGAAAATTCGGTTGGGTTAATCAACGCTAAAGAAAGGGACCACTATGGGAGCCACGCTCACCGCGGGGGACTTGAGAAAAGGCTTGAAGCTGGAAATCGACGGAGAGCCCTACCTGGTCGTCGACTTCGAATTCTCCAAGCCCGGTAAAGGTCAAGCGCTATACCGCTGTCGACTCCGCAACATGATCACCGGGAACCAGTTCGACCGCACCTACCGCTCGGGCGACAAATTCAACGCCGCGGACCTGGAAGAGCAGGACATGAACTATCTGTACAAGCAGGACCGCAGCTACGTATTCATGAACAACAGCACCTACGAGCAGATCGAGCTTTCCGAAGAGCAGGTGGGAGACGCCAGGAACTATCTCATTGAGAATCAAACGGTGAGCATCCTTCTCTTCCAGGGAAGGCCCATCGGGATCGGGCTTCCCAATTTTGTGGCCTTGAAGGTCATCAAGGCGGACCCCTGGGTCAAAGGGGACACGGCTGCCGGGGCCACCAAGCCCGTGACCGTCGAGACCGGTTATGTTTTGCAGGTCCCTCTTTTCATCGAAGAGGGAGAAACCATCAAGCTGGACACCCGCACCGGGGCTTACGTGGAACGGACCAAGTCCGGCTAGAGTCCGTTTAAACCGTCCCCGGAAATGACCCGACATTGAACGCACCCTCACAGGGACCCCCCCGGACTCCCGGGGATGGGGTCCGGGGGCGGCCCCTCGCTCCCGAAAAGAGGGTGAGGCCCTCAACGGACTCCGCCCGCCATGAATGATCGCACCCGCCTGGCAAGAAAGCGCCCAAATCTTCAATTGCGGTCGGTCGTCCTTGAGGCCGTTCGCTCCTTCTTCCTCGAGCAAGGGTTCCTGGAGGTCCAGACTCCCCTCCGGGCCCCGGCCCCGTTGCCCGAACTCCATATTGACGCCGTCCCCGCCGACGGCTGGTTCCTCCTTCCCAGTCCCGAGCCCTTCATGAAACGCCTCCTGGCCGCCGGGTACGACAAGATCTTCCAGATTTCCCCGGCTTTTCGAAGGAACGAGACGGGCCGATTGCATCATTCCGAATACACTCTCCTGGAATGGTACCGTTCCCACGAGGATTACGGAGCTCTTCAGGAAGACTGCCGACGCCTCTTGTCCCATGTCTGCCGCAGGACGGGTCGGTCCGGGGGATTCACCCACCAGGGGCGGCGGCTCGAGCCGGAGGCAAACTGGGAACGCCTCACGGTGAAGGAAGCGTTTGCCCGGTTTGCGGGTTGGACGCCCGATTCGAACCCCGATCCCTTTCTTTTCTCCCGGGACCTGGTGGAAAAGATCGAGCCTCGCCTGGGTTTTCCCGCTCCCTGTATTCTGCTGGACTACCCGGCCCAACAGGCGGCCCTGGCTCGTATCAAGAAGTCCGACCCTTCCGTCGCCGAGCGGTTCGAGCTGTACTGGGCGGGGATCGAGCTTGCCAACGGTTTTAGTGAACTCACCGATGCGCGGGAGCAGCGGAGGCGCTTCGAGAGGGTCTTGGAGGAACGAGCCGGTCAGGGAGCCTTGAGCTACCCAATGCCCGAGAGATTTCTGCAGAGCCTGGAGGACCTGCCTCCCAGTGCGGGGATCGCCCTGGGGATGGATCGACTTGTCATGATCCTTGCCGACGCACGAAGCCTGGACGAAGTGGTGGCTTTCCCCCCCGACGATGAAGATCTCTCCCCGGCTTCGGACCTTCGGTGCTGACGACCGGCTCCCGAAGCAGCGCATGAGACCCATGGGCCCACAGGCCGTCCGGGGATTTAACCCTTGCCGTAGAAAATCATGGCCGCGAAAGTGACGAAAGAGTTGTGGGAATCCACTACCGCGTGACCCTGCTGCAAAGTCTTTCCTTCGCTCCACCCCTCCAATACCCTGGCCAAGACATAAAGGGGAGCCAGGCCGCACACTCGGCGGCGGTTTCCATCCCGTCGAATCCTGTTCAGGAATTCCCCTGCGTCGCACCGTTCAAGGATCTCGAGGAGAGCGCGATCTTCGGACAGGTTTTCGCGAACGTCGCCGGCGCGGGGGACGGATCGGTCCCCATATCGCGGCCCCACGTGGGCAAAATCCACGCTGGCCATGAACCCCACCCGGCGTTCGTTTTCCCGGGCCAGGTCCCTCATGGCTCGAGCCGCCTCGTCGATATGAACCTTCTCTTCTTCCCAGTCTTCCAGGGAGAAGGAACAAAGGATGGGCACGATGCGGGCGTGGGGTTGCGTATGGGCAAGGAACACCGCCTGGAACTCCACCGAGTGTTCCCGGTGGTGAGCGTATTCGCCTGCGGTGATGTCTCGGGAAACCCGGGCGGCGAGTTCCCTGCAATACTCCCGGTCACAGGCAACGATTCCCAGGGGGGTCTCGAAGTCCTTTATGGTGAGGGCCATCGAGTTCTCGATGGGTTCATGACCCGTGCCAAGGATCACCCAGGTCTCGGGCAGGACCCCTTCGCACGCGGCCTTGTGAGCGTGGGAGAAGCACACTCCCCCCGCCTGCAGATCGATATGGGGCGCCACCGCTCCCACCACCGGGCGGTCCGAAACCCCGGGCTGGGGAAGTCCCGGTCCCCCGTTCTTCGGGTCGAAATAGGCGTTCAATTGGGCGCGAAGAGCCTCGGGATCCAGCTGGTAGCTCCTCCCGGCATGCTGCATTCGGCGAACGGGATCCTGCTGAAAGCGGGCCACCCTTTCGGCCGATGCCCGGATGAATCCCTCGTTTTCGAGAAACAGGCGACGATCCAGCTCCCGCACCACCGACTGGAGATGTTCCAGAAAGAGCAGGGTCCCCGTGATCCGCATGTATTGGGTCTGAAGATCGCGGAGGGAATTCTCCCCGTTCATGTGCATGAGCAGTTCCGCCATGGGAGGCGCAAACAGCAGGGGTTCGTCGCAGAACCCCAATCGATCCCGCACCAGGACCATCCTTCGACCTTCATGGACAACGGGAAAACCTTCCAGGCCGTATCGGAGCTTCGGGTAATCCTCTTTCACATCCGTCATCCTCACCGTCCTCCCGGTTCACGGCTGGGAGCGTCGGGGCGCCGCCCGGTGCATCCCCGGAGAGGGGCGACCGACGCTTCATCGGGTGGCGGGGACCGATCCCCGGGCAGGCTTTGCAGCCTCCCCCGGACCCTCCCGTCGAGAGGTGGAACAAGCTCCACCTGTCCTTTCTTTATCTCAGATGAGGAGGTTTTGGGCAACCCTTTGATGGTCCGATCCTTCCCGCTTCATCCGGGGTCGTCCTCTTGCCGGCCCCCTCAAGCTTGAGTCCCGAAACGGATGTTGAACGATCCCGAAAAAGACCCTTTCCGTCAAGGGAAAACATTGACGCCACTCGACAAATGTGATAGTTGATCGCAGTTCTAGGCTATTGTTTTCTATTAGTATTTTCTTGCCTTAGGCGGTGACGTTCATGGGTCCGGGAAACCTCCTGTTCTACGTGTCCTTTTTGTTTCTTCTTCTCAGCGGCGCCTGCGCCCAGATGGGAACCGTGACCCAATCTTTCAAACCTCCCAGCACAAAACCCCCACCCGCTTCCCTTCCCAAGGCGGACGTCTATTTCGACTATCTCACGGCCCAGCACCATCTTCGCAACAGTGAGATCGACCAGGCCATCGAGGCGTACAACCGGGCCTTGAAGAAGGAACCTCGATCCAGCTCTCTTCTCACGGAGCTCTCCGCCCTGTATCTACGCCAGGGCAAAATCGAAACGGCCCTCAAGCTGGCAGAAGAGGCGGTGACCTACGATCCGTCCTACGAGACGGTGCACATGCTGCTGGGACAGCTCTACGCCGGAATGGCCCGTTACGACCAGGCCATCGCTTCTTACCAGAGGGTGGTGGAGCTGAATCCGTCCAATGAGGACGCCTATTTGCTCCTGGGAACTCTCTATGCCCAGGTGGGCCGGTTTTCCGAAGCCATGGGGGTTTTCGACCAACTCAGGGATATGTTTCCCGACAATCCCATGGCCGTGTATTACCGGGCCAGGATTTTTCTCGATATGAAGTTTTACAGCCAGGCGGAAGCCATCTACCTGGAGGTCCTGGCCCTGGACCCGACCTTCGAGAACGCTCTCCTGGACCTTGCCTACATCTACGAGGTCACCGACCGGCTCCAGGAGGCCCAGAAGACCTACCAGCGCATTCTGGCCTTCAATAATTCGAGCGTCCAGGCCCTGACCAGGCTCGGGAATCTCTTCATGCGCGAGGGAAAGCTCGACGAAGCGCTCCTGCTGTTCGGACAGCTCATCAAGCTCAATCGAAAGGACCCGGAGAGTCGCCTCAAGGTGGGCATCATCCACCTTCAGCAGAAGAATTACGAAGATGCCATTCGGGCCTTTACGGTCCTCCTGCAGGAGCAGCCTCACTACGACCAGGCCGTGTACTACCTGGGAAGCACCTATGAAGAAAAGGGGGACCTGGAACAGGCGATCCTGAATTTCCGCCTGGTCTCTCGAAACAGCCTGCTGTGGAACACCGCCCAGATCCGACTGGCCCTCATTTTTGCCAAGAAAAAGGACTTCCGAAGCGGGATGGAGGTCCTGCAGGAAGCCATCCAGAAGCAGCCCGACCTGCCCGCCACCTACCTCTACCTGGGAATGCTCCACGAGGAACAGAAACAGTACGAGGAGGCACTCAAGGCACTCGATCGCGGGCTCGAGAAAAACTCCAAGGACGTCGACCTGCTCTTTCGCAAAGGCGTCGTTCTGGACAAGATGGATCGGAAGAAGGAAGCCGTCGAGGTCATGCGCAAGGTTCTTGCCATCGAGCCTCGGAATTCCAACGCCCTGAATTTTGTCGGGTACAGCTATGCGGAGATGGGGGTAAACCTGGTGGAGGCCAAGCACATGATCAAGACGGCCCTCGAGATCGAACCCGAGGACGGCTATATCATGGACAGCATGGCTTGGGTCCATTACAAGATGGGACAATACAGAAAGGCCCTCGAATACATCCTGGAAGCCTTGAAACGAGTGCCCCAGGACCCCGTGATTCTCGAGCACCTGGGCGACATCTACCTGAGCCTGGGGAAGAGGAACAAAGCGGCGGAAGCCTATCAGAAGTCGCTGGAATCCCAGCACAGTGAGCCCGAAAAGATCCGACAGAAGCTGGAAAAGCTCCGATGAGATCTCCCCTGCCCTCTTTTCTCACCCTGGGGTTCATGCTGTGTTCCTTGGCGGCGTGCGTTCCTCGGCTTCCGGTCATCGAGCGCCCCCCGGCCCCCACTGCGGATCAGTGGACCGCAAAGCTTTTGGACCGCGCCCTCCATTGGCAAAGCTACCAGGCAAAGCTCAACATCCGGGCCGACAGCAGCAAGGGAAAATTCCGCTTTCAGACGGTGGTACTGGCAAAACTTCCCGACCGGTTTCGGTTGGAGACGGTAAACCCCTGGGGCCAGACCGTTGCCCTGCTCCTTCTCCGAGGGGATAAGGCCCTCCTCTGGGTCCCATCGGAGAAGACGCTTTACACGGCCCAGCGTCCCGAGGTCCTTGTGGCTCATTTCCTGGGAATTCCCGTTCACCTGGAAACCCTGGGATACGGCCTCACCGGCTCCATTCCCCCGGAAATGCTGGGAAATCTCACGAGTGTTCCCGGACACCCCCGTTGGCTCCAATACCCGGGCACTCCGGAACCCGGCCGCTCGCTCACCTGGAAGTTCGAATCTCCCTCCTATGCCCTGGAGGCCGTGGATGTCCTTGAGGCATCCTGGAACTATACCATTACTTACGAACCGTCGGTTGATCTCGAAGCCTCCAAGTTCCCCCGGAAGATCCGCTTCGCGTCCCCCCAGTGGGAAATGGACGTCACTGTCGATCAGATTGCCCCTGCACCGCCCATGGACGATTCCTCCTTCGATCCTCCCATTCCCAGCGGGCTTCGAGTCATCCGCCTGAGTTGACGGCCGGGCCGAGGGAAATCTGCGGACCCGGTTCCGGGACCCCCGCGCAGACCCACGGCCGACGACCCCCCGGGAAAGAGCCATGCATTCCAGGCCGGAAGAAGGGGAGGCATCCCCCACGAAGCTTTTCTTTGCCGACGTCATGCTGGGGAAGCTGGCCCGATGGCTTCGCGTTCTCGGGTTCGACACTCAGTACGGTGCGCCGGCCGATCTCTCGGAGCTCGAAGCCCTTATGCGCCGGGGAAGGATCGTCCTCACCCGCACCCGCCGGTGGTCCGGGGTTCACGGGGTCCTGCTCCTCGAAGCCAACGATCCCATGGACCAACTCGCCGAGGTGGCGCGGCGGGTTCCCCTGTACGAGAAGGAAGTGTGCTTTCTCAGCCGTTGCGTGCGCTGTAACGTTCCTATTCAGGACGTGCCCCGTTCCAGAGCTTTCGGTCACGTACCCGACTACACCTACGAGACCCAGGAACGGTTTGCTCAATGCCCGTCCTGCGGC
>Ga0116192_1000329_pt1 | contig 36962 bp, 28 predicted proteins | sample AD_UKC113_MetaG_FD_89876 | JGI IMG/M metagenome (GOLD analysis project Ga0116192, IMG submission 89876) | Active sludge microbial communities of municipal wastewater-treating anaerobic digesters from Hong Kong - AD_UKC113_MetaG | ecosystem: Engineered > Bioreactor > Anaerobic > Digestate...
GGCTGGCCCCCGCCCCCCCCTACCCAACGCACCGCGGTTTGGTTTTGCACACAGCGGTTCATCAGACTGCCGGAAATTAAAACGCTGAGGGTTATATCTTCACCAAGGAGGCCTGCGCTGTTCAGCGGGGTTGAAGTGCAAAAGCACGAAACTGCTGACAAAGCCGCAAATTTCTCCTCTCTTTTCTTGCACCCGGATTTAAATATTTCCGGGTTTTTCTTTTGGCGGCGGCCTTGTCTACAGCCGGCAGGCGTTCTGATTTTTTTGTTGATTTTTTATTTCAAACCGGAGGGATATATATTTTTGTCAGGTGATAAACGATAATTTATATAGAATGAAAAGAGAAACCTTCAACTCCCCGGGAAAATGTGCAGTTGAAATTTTTTGAGGGCCGGCAAGGTTGAAACAGCGGGGTGATTTTTTTGACCGGCGGGAAGAAAAGAATTGCCGGATTCGGCCCGGTTTCCCCCCTGATACGGACCGCCGCTGCCGCGGCCGTTGTGATAATGAGCGCGTATTTTGACAGGCTGAGAATCGATGTCTTCGTTCTCCTTGCCGTCTACGCCGTTTTGGGGTTTTTGCTGGCGGTGAAAAGTAAATGGCGGAAGAGGGCGCCGGGTAGCCGGCACCTGGTCACCATTTTCGACCTGATCTTTGTAACGGCACTGGTTCTGGTTACGGGCGGCAGCGCAAGCTTCTGCTGGCCTCTCTATCTGGTGGCGGTGATCGCCGCTTCGTTCGGCAGGGCCGGATTTACCGGCGCCGTGACGGCGTTGCTCAGCGCCGTCTTTTACTCGGCCGCCATATACTACAGCGAAAAAACTGTTAAAAACGTACCGGCGGATTTTTTGGCCGCCCTGGCGCTGGTGGCTCTGACGACTTTCATCCTGGCCAGGAAGGGCAAGGAAACCACCATGAAACTGGCCAAAACCGACGCTATGACCGGCGCTTTTAATTTCAGCTACTTTCAGGAGTGCATCGACTGGGCCGTCAGGAGTTTTGAAATTTCGGGCAGGCCGGTGTCCCTGCTGTTTATCGACGTCGACGATTTCAAGGCCATAAATGACACATACGGCCACCAGAGGGGCGACGAGACCCTGAAGGTTGTCGGAAGGGCGATCATGTCAGCGGTGAGAAAGAATGATATGGTGTTCCGGTACGGCGGCGACGAATTCGCCGTAATTTTGCAGACCGATTCCGAAAAGGAGGCGTTTCTCGTGGCGGAGCGGATCCGCGAAAACGTCAGGCGCCTGGCCGACGGCCTCACCGCGTTTAAAAAAGTGAGCGTGTCCACGGGCATAGCCGTATTGAACAAGAACTGCGCCAGCAAGGCGCTGTTTCTGGAGGCTGCCGATCGCGCCCTTTACGAGTCGAAAAGGCAGGGCAAGAACAGGATTGCGGTTTACCCCGGGTCCGCCGGAGGGAAATAAAAAGGGAGTTAAAAAATGTAATAATGTGCCTGGTGTGGAGCATATTGTCTATATAGGCGCAAGACAAGCCGCTTTCAGTCTGATTGAAATCTTTTGAAATACGTGTAAAAAACGGCATATATATAATGTCAGTCCGGGAAAGGCTAAAGGAACGGGAAATCAAAACCGTTTTTGCCGCAGGCAGGAAAGTATAAGAGCGGCAAAAGCTGGTTAGCCTATTGAGGACGAAAGGGGGTGGCGTACAACAACCACCCCTTGTAAATGAAAAAGAATCTCCGGTAAAAATTTTACAGGAATTTTTCTTATGTTTGTGGAAAATTGAAGAAGGAATTTCGGCTTCTTGGAAGAACCTTCTTCTGGTGCACCTTTTTGCAGGAACATAAATTCCGGTAAAGGAGACAGCCATGGAGGCAATATTTTACGGGACTCAGCTGATAATGACGCTGTACACGTTTTACTTTTTCGTAATCTCGCTTTTCGGGTTTTACCGCAGGTACCAGGAGGCTTACGACAGCCTGCCGCCCAGTTCCAGGTTTGCCGTGGTCGTAGCGGCCCACAACGAGGAAAAGGTTATTGGAGAACTGATCAGAAACCTGCACAGCCTGGACTACCCGAGAGAGCTTTATGACGTTTACGTTATTGCCGACAACTGTACGGACAGCACGGCCAGGATTGCCGAAGAAAAAGGCGCAAACGTCATCGTGCGGTTCAACAGGAAGGATGTCGGCAAAGGCTACGCCCTGGAGTACGCCTTCAACATCATTTTGAACAACGGCATACCTTACGACGCCGTCGTCGTTTTCGACGCCGACAACCTGGTGGACATTAATTTCCTGAGGGTTATGAACGGCCACCTGCTCAAAGGCGAAAAAATTATCCAGGGCTACCTGGACACCAAGAACGCTGGCGACACCTGGATTACCAAATCCATATACATAAGCTACATAATCACCAACCGCTTCATGCAGCTTTCCAAGTACAATCTGGGCCTTACCTGCGCCCTCGGCGGGACCGGCATGTGCATATCCGTGGATATGCTGAAAAAATACGGCTGGGGCATGACGTCGCTTACCGAAGACCTGGAGTTCCAAACCAAGGCGCTGCTGAACAACGTAAAGGTCACCTGGGCCCACGAGGCCAAGGTATACGACGAAAAGCCCCTGAGCCTGATGCAGTCCTGGCGCCAGCGCAAGCGCTGGATGCAGGGCCATACCAACGTCGCCGGCCGCTACATAGGCAAGCTCGTCAGAGAAGGCGTCCGAACCAAAAACTTTGCCATGATCGACGGGGCGATGTATTTGATCCAGCCGTTTTTCCTCATGTTTACCGGGATCGGGCTGATCGCCAACATCTTTACCGCACCGGAGCAGGCGTTTGACAACCCGATGTGGGCGGTGGTGGGGTTCTTTGCGCAGTTCTTCTACTTCGGACTGGGCCTCGCCCTCGAAAGGGTGAAACCTGCGGTGTACTGGTGGCTGGTATTTTACCCGATTTTCGCGCTGACCTGGATTCCCGTGGCCTACGTCGGGTTTGCCCTGCGCAAGAACAAGCAGTGGAGCCATACCATTCATTTCCGCAACATCAAACACGAAAACCTGCAGAACCTCTACCTGCCCGCCAGAGCGAACGGCAGAAGAACGAGCTGAGCGCCCCCGGCCGGTTTACGCTCCTACGAGGGCGGCAACGGATTCATCGGCCGGATGCGCGAAGAGTTCCTCCGGTGTGCAATATTGTATGATTCGTCCCTTCTTGATTACCGCAACCATGTCGGCCAGCAGGGGAATTTCGTTGCGGTCGTGGGTTACAAAGAGGGTGCTTATTCCCGTAGCCTTCAATATATCGCTCAGTTCGGCAATCAGCGACTTCCTGGTCGGGTAGTCCAGGGCGGAAAAAGGTTCGTCCAGGAACAGCACCTCCGGGTCGAGCGCAAATGCCCTGGCCAGGCTTACCCTTTGGGATTCGCCCCCCGACAGGGAGCGGGCGCTGCGGTGCGCGAGGGCGGCTATGCCCAGCTTTTCCAGCCACTCTCTCACCCGGCGGTCGGTTTCTTTCTTTTTACAGCCCCTGATCTGGAGACCGGAAGCGACATTGTTGTAAACGGTGGTGTCAAGGAGAAGGGGTTCCTGGAAGGCCACCGCCATTTTCCTGCGGAGCCTCAGTTTGTTGTCGGGTCTGACCTTTTCCCCGCAGATGAACAGCTCCCCCGTGGCCGGCCGTTGCAGCAGCGCCAGCACCTGCAGCAGGGTGCTCTTACCGGCGCCGTTCGATCCGATCAGGGCCGTCACCCCGCCTTTTTTCAGGATGAAGCGCTCCACGTCCAGCACTTTGTTTTTTCCCCTGTACAGCGTTATATTGTTGGCCTCGATTATCACAATTCTATCCCTTCCTTTAAAACTTCAAGGTCCCGGTATTGTCACCAACCTCATTTATTCCATATAATTTTTTTTATACCTTCAATCCCGCCGCACTAATTTTTTACGGCGGAACCAGCGCAAGAAAAAAGGACGGGCAGGCGCGATTTTTTTTCTTGACTTGGCGTTTACATTGCTGTTATCATATAGCACATAAGGCAAAACGATCAAAGATGATGAAAGGGAAAAGTAGGCGGGACACAGCTTTTCCAGGGAGGAGGCGCCGCGACTGAAAGCGCCTTTACTGCACGACCCGTTGAAGTTCTCCCCGGAATTGCCGGACTGAAACCTGCTGGAAAGTAGGTCCGGCCGGGAACTTCCGCCGTTAAAAGGAAGGGGGTATAAGGAACCGTTCCCGTACCCTGCTTAACGAGTGGGCTTCGGCCAACTAGGGTGGTACCGCGAAAACCAGCTTTTCGTCCCTAAGGACGAAAAGTTTTTTATTTTCCACCGCTTGCAGGTTTGGGGATTCCCGTACCCTGATCCAAAGCGGGTTAGTCATCTGACCAACCGGGGTGGTACCGCGGAAGTCCGCAGCTTTCGTCCCCGCGAAAGCTGCGGACTTTTTACTTTCCGGCGGCGGCCGCCTGGGGAGGTGATTGCTTTCTTTACCAAGCGTTTAAACCTCAAGGTACTTTGCCGGCAGCTACAAACAAAGCAGCGCCTTTGTCGGCAGCGAACAGCATTTTTGCACTTCACCTTATAAGGAGGAATATGAACTTGAAAAAATGTAAAGCAACGGGCCTGGCCGTTATGGCGGCTCTGGCGGCGGCAATCGGTTTGATTTTAAGCGGCTGCGCGGGAAGCAAGGATTCCGGCAAATCCGGAGCGGTCAAGGAGCCTTACAGGGTCGGCGCGGTTATCGATATCAGCGGGTCTTCGTCTTCCCTGGGAATACCGGAGCGCAATACTCTGGAGATGCTGAGAGACAAGATTAACGCGGCCGGTGGGATCAACGGGCACCCGCTGGAGTTGACCATCCTCGACAACAAAAGCGATGAGACGGAAGCAGTCCTCGCCGTCAAAAAGCTGATCGACCAGCAGAAAGTGCTGGCCGTGATCGGATGCAGTTCAAGCGGTCCTTCCATGGCTATGATCGACACTGTCCAGAAGGAGCAGGTGCCCATGATCTCCCTGGCGGCCGCCGGTAAGATCGTGGAGCCGGCGCGGGAAAGGAAGTGGGTTTTCAAGACGGCCCAGAGCGATGCCGTGACCGTTAGCAGGCTGGTGAGCTACCTGAAAGAAAAAGGGCTTATGAAAGTAGCCTTTCTCTACATGAACAACGCTTACGGCGACGGCGGCAAGCAGGCCTTCCTGGAAGCCGCAGCTGCGGCGGGGCTGCAGGTGGTGGACGAGGAAAAGTTTGAAGCGACCGACAAGGACATGACCCCGCAGCTCACCAGGGTCAAGGCCAGCGGGGCGCAGGCCGCCGTGATCTGGGCTATCCCGCCTTCCGCCTCGATAGTGACGAAAAACTTCAGAGACTTGAACCTGAACATACCTCTTCTGCACAGCCACGGAGTCGGCAACCAGAACTTCATCGACCTGGCCCAGGGGGCCGCGGACGGGACAATTCTGCCCATCGGCAAGCTCACGGTGGCCGACCAGATTCCGGACAGCGATCCGCAAAAAAAAGTGCTGGCTTCATACATAGACGAGTACAGTAAAAGATACGGCTCGCCTCCCAACTCGTTCGGCGGTTACGCCTGGGACGCCTTCTACCTTCTGGTGGACGCCATTGAAAAAGCCGGACCGGACCGGGCCGTCATCCGCGACCGGCTGGAAAAGACCAGGGACTTCATAGGGGTCTCCGGCGTGTTCAACATGTCCGAAAACGACCACAACGGATTGAAGGAGGATTCCATGGTGCTGGTCCGGATTGAGGGCGGCAGGTGGAAGCTGTTGCAGTAGTTTGTTGCAGCCGGCAGTTGCGGCGGGGGGCGTCCGCCTGCCGCATCACCCGGCAGGAAAGTCATGGGCGGTAAGCCGGTAAGGAGTGTGCAGTTTTGAATCTGTCCGAACAGCTTCTCCAGTTATTGATAGCGGGGCTCACGGTGGGCAGCATTTACGCGCTGGTTGCCCTCGCCCTGGTAACCACTTTTAATATAACGGGCATTCTCAACCTGGCCCAGGGCGAGTTCTCGGCGCTGGGGGCGCTGCTGGCGTCCAGCCTCTGCACCGCCGGCCTGCCTCTTGCAGCGGCATTTGCCGTATCCGTTCTGGCGGCGGCGGTCCTGGCCGGGCTGATTGAACGTGCGGCCGTCCACCCGGCGCGCGGGGCCTCGGGGCTCACCCTGATCATCATCACTCTGGGACTTTCCATCTCGCTGCGCGGTCTCGCCCTGCTGATCTGGGGGACCGACCCCGTCGTCCTGCCGGCTTTCTCGAAGGGCGGCCCGCTTTACCTGGCGGGCGCGGCCGTCAGCCCGCAGAGCCTGTGGATTATCGGGCTGCTTGCAGTTTCGGTCGCCGGGCTGCACGCGTTTTTCGAGCTGACCTACTCCGGAAAGGCCGTAAGGGCATGCGTGATCAACCGGACAGCCGCCAGGCTGGTGGGAATCAACCCGGCCCGAATGTCCCTGTTCGCTTTTCTGGGGAGCGGGGCGCTTGGAGCCGCCGCGGGAATCTTTATCGCCCCCGTTACTCTCGCCACTTATGACATGGGTTTCATGCTGGGCATAAAAGGTTTTGTCGCCGTCATTATCGGCGGAATGCACAGCACCGGCGGCGCGGTCCTGGGCGGAATCATCCTGGGAGTGCTGGAGGCTTACGGCGCCGGGCTCGTTTCCTCCGGCCTGAAAGACGCCCTGGCCCTGCTGGTGCTGCTGGCGGTGCTGCTGGTAAAACCGGAGGGTTTGATCGGGACCGTTTCGGGAAGAAAAGTGTGAAGCAAGGCGCCAGGGGGCGCCGGGCACAAAAATGAAGACAACGTCTTCGGCCCTATAACTGTCCGGACCTTGAGGGGAAGGAAGCGAACGATACTGCGAAAGCGCCGCAAACGTACCGGCGCTTTCCCATAACGACATACGGGGGCGCTGTCAGTAGCTGAACGTAAGACGCAAAGGAAAATGCGGGAGGCGGAAAATGATGCGGAGGATCGTCGTACCGGCGGCGGCGCTGGCCTTATTCGCGGCCGTGCCCCTGCTGACCGGCAGCGGCTACCTGCTGGGGATATTGATAGTGACAGGCATCTATACCATAGTTGTAACCGGGCTCGGCATACTGATGGGCTACGCCGGCCAGATCTCCCTCGGCCACGCGGCGTTTTTCGGCCTGGGCGGATACGCGGTGGCGATACTGACCACTTCCTTCCGCTGGCCTGCGCCAGCCGCCCTTGTCGCAGCCCTGGTCCTGCCGGGAATTGTGGCGGCCGTAATCGGCCGGCCAACCCTGAAACTGAAAGAACTGTTCCTGGCAATGGCCACGCTCGCCTTCGGCATTCTGGTGCACATATTTTTCAACGAGGGCGGGAAGATCACCGGAGGACCTTCCGGTCTCTCCGGCGTACCTTACTTTAAGCTGGGCGGCCTGGTGTTTGACCGCGACACAGAGTTCTACTACCTGGTGCTTGCCGCGGTGCTGCTGGTGTTCCTGGCAGTCAAAAACCTTATTGATTCGCGGACGGGCAGGGCTTTGAAGGCGGTAAGGGAAAGCGAGCACGCCGCGGAGGCTTCCGGCATCGACACAGCCGGCCTGAAACTCCGGGCCTTTGTCTTCAGCGCGGTGCTGGCCGGCCTGGCCGGGGGGCTGTACGCTTTTTACGTCACTTTCGTAAATCCTTCCCCCTTCAGTTTTCATACTTCGGTTCAGTTTGTCCTGATGGCCGTCATCGGCGGCCTGGGCACGCTATGGGGGCCGCTATTGGGAACTGGTGTGGTGGTTTTCCTCGGGGAGTTCCTGCGCTGGGCGGTACCCCTGGTCATACCGGACGCGGGCGGCGAATACCAGATCATTTTTTTCGGGATGATTCTCGTTGTTTTGATGGTGTTCCGGCCGGAGGGACTGAGCCGGATGATAGAGATGATCCGGAAGGGATCTGTGCGGGAGGGCGAAAGCAGTGCTTCTTGAAGTGGAGGGACTTGTCAAGTATTTCGGGGGTGTGGCGGCGGTTGACGGCGTCAGTTTCGGCGTGCGGAAAGGGGAGATTTACGCTCTGATCGGTCCCAACGGAGCGGGCAAGACCACAATCTTCAACCTCATCACCAGGATGATCGAGCCGGACCGGGGAACGGTAACCTTTGCAGGCAGATCCCTCGCCGGCCTGAAACCCCACCAGGTGGCCGCCGCCGGGATAACCAGAACTTTTCAGAACCTCCAGCTCTTCGGGGGAATGTCGGTGCTGGAAAACGTGATGACCGGCGCGTACCTCAAGGGCAGGACGGGTTTTTGGGAGTCCCTGGCCCGGTTGCCGCGGTCAGTTGCTGAAGAAAAAAAGATCAGGGAGGAGTCCATGAGGCTCCTGACCGTGCTCGGCCTGGCCGGCGCCGCCGGGATGCCGGCCTCGGCGCTCCCCTTCGGACAGCAGCGGCTGCTGGAAATAGCCCGCGCGCTTGCCTCCGGTCCGGGGCTGGTGCTGCTGGACGAACCGGCTGCGGGGCTCAACAGCGTGGAGGCGAAGGCGCTTGCCGGGTTTTTAAAAAAGCTGCGGGATCAGGGCAAATCGATGATTCTGGTCGAACACGACATGGAAACGGTGATGGAAGTGGCCGACCGGATTCTGGTGCTCAACTTCGGGGTGGCGATAGCCGAGGGCACACCGGCCGAAATCCAGTCTGACCCGGAAGTGATCAAAGCCTACCTGGGGGAGGATGATCGGGTTGCTTGAGGTAAGAAATCTGGATGCCTGTCACGGCTGGGTGCAGGCGCTGCGGGACGTCTCCTTCCGCGTGGACGCCGGTGAAATGATTGCCGTGCTCGGCGCCAACGGAGCAGGAAAAAGCACGCTGCTTGGCGTATTATCAGGGTTATGCCGTCCGGGGAAAGGCGAAGTCGTTTTGGACGGCAGGCCGATTGCGGGAAAGCCGCCCGAATACATCGTCAGGCAGGGGATAAGCCTGGTCCCGGAGCGCAGGGAAATTTTCGGCTCCCTGACCGTGCTGGACAACCTGCTTTTGGGGGCGTATCACCGCTACCGTTCCGGCAGGAATGAAGTTGCGGATGACGTAAAGAGGGTATTGGAGGTTTTCCCGGCGCTCAGAGGCAGGGAAAACCAGCATGCCGGCACGTTGAGCGGCGGCTTGCAGCAGATGCTGGCCATCGGCCGGGGGCTGATGTCGCGCCCGCGCCTGCTTCTGCTCGACGAGCCGTCGGCAGGCCTGGCCCCGATGGTGGTGCGGGAGATAATGTCGACGCTGACGGATCTGAAGAAAAGCGGAATGGCCGTAATTCTGGTTGAGCAGAACACCGCGGCGGCGCTCAAAGCAGCCGACAGGGCCTTGGTTTTGGAAAGGGGGAGGCTCGTTTTGAGCGGCGACCCGCTGAAATTGATGGACGACGCCAGAGTACAACAGGCCTACCTGGGCCGCCGCCGTGCGGCGCGGCCCGCGGCGGTCGTGTAAAAATATCCGAGGGATGTGATTTTATTCATGAATGCTCAGGCAAGTTCTTCTCCAGGTAAAAAGCTGGAGATCCGGTACTGGGATCCCGAATTTGAGACGATGCCCAGGGAGAGGCTCGAACAGCTTCAACTGGAGCGCCTGAAAGAGACGGTAGAACGTGTTTACCGCTCGGTTCCGTTTTACCGGAGGGCGTTTAAGGAGAAAGGGATTGAGCCGGGGGACGTCAGGTCGCTTGACGACTTGAAAAACCTGCCTTTCACGGCCAAGCAGGATCTAAGGGACAATTACCCCTACGGGCTTTTTGCCGTGCCCTTGAGCGAGGTGATCCGCATTCACGCCTCCTCCGGAACCACCGGAAAGCCCTCGGTGGTGGGCTATACGAGAAGGGATATTGAAAACTGGGCCGACCTGGTGGCCCGCTGCCTGGTGATGGCCGGCGGCAGCAAGCGCTCAATAGTCCAGGTTGCTTACGGCTATGGGCTTTTTACCGGCGGTCTGGGCGCCCACTACGGGGCGGAACGGCTGGGCGCCGCGGTGGTTCCCATGTCCGGCGGCAACACCGCGCGACAGCTCATGCTGATGCAGGACTTCGGTACAACCATCCTCGCCTGCACGCCTTCTTACGCGCTTTTTCTCGCCGAGGAGGGCGAGGCGGCCGGCATCGATTTCAAAAAACTGCCGCTTGAGGCCGGCGTTTTCGGCGCGGAGCCGTGGACGGAAAACATGAGGAAACAGATCGAGGAGAAAATGGACATAACCGCCCTGGACATCTACGGGCTGAGTGAAATCATGGGCCCGGGCGTGTCCATGGAATGTCCGGTCAAGAACGGGTCGCACATTTTCGAGGACCATTTCATCGCTGAAATTATCGACCCGGAAACAGGCGAAACCCTTCCTTACGGTCAGAGAGGGGAATTGGTCCTGACCACTGTTGCGAAAGAGGCAATTCCGCTGATCCGCTACCGCACGCGGGACATTTCGTCCCTTCACCCGGAAAAGTGCGCCTGCGGGCGTACCCATGTGCGCATGAAGCGCGTGACCGGCCGTACCGACGACATGCTGATCATCCGCGGCGTCAACGTCTTTCCCTCCCAGGTGGAGAGCGTCCTGCTGGAGTTCGGCGAAACCGAGCCGCACTACTTGCTGGTGGTGGACCGCAAGGGCGAGCTTGACGACCTGGAAATCTGGGTGGAACTGTCCGAGAAGATGTTCTCCGACGAGGTCAGGCGGCTCGAGCACCTCGAGACCAAGATCCGCCACAAAATTTTAAGCGTGCTCAACATCAGCGCCAAGATAAAGTTCGTCGAACCCCGGACCATCCCCAGAAGCGAGGGCAAGGCCAGGCGGGTAATGGACCGGAGGGACATGACGTAAAGCCGGCGGACATTAAAAATGATTAAAAAGCTTACCGCAAGCGGTCCCGGCAAACCGGCGCAGTCCCGGTAAAACAGGCCGCGGCGCGGGAGAACCGTTCCCGGTGTCAAGGGGGCGGTTCTCTTCAAGTATTTTTTGCCTGTGAAGGCATTTTTTTATTTGCGCCGGTTTTCGGTTCGGCAAAGGATGGCGCCGGTTCTTGTCGAATATTGCTTTTAGCGGGAACTCGCCCCGGGGATAAATAATAAAGGCGGTTTTGGTCAATTATAATGGTGAGACCGGGATTGCGCGGGAGAGAAGGCAATGAATGGTTCCGGCAATGGGAAAAACGGCAAAAGCAAGTTCAACAAATGGATATTCCTAGCCGCTCTGATTGTTTTGCTGCTGGGCGTGTCCGGGTACGCGCTCAGGGGCTACGTAAGCGGGGCCCTGTGGGGCAGGCCGGATGGAGGCGGGGAACCGGCCGTTGAAACAGACGCGGCATACGGCACGGCCGGGCCGGACGAGCCCGCGGCCGGCAGCGGCGGACAGAATGCGGAAGTGCGGAACGGGGAAAGCGGGGGCGTGCAGGCCGGGGAAAAACCCGAAGGCACTCCGTTTTCCGCCAGCGGCCTGCCCAACACCAGACACGGCTGGGGCCTGAAGCGAAACAGCAGCCACCGGCAGCCCGAGATGCCTTCCTCGATCACGGCCACGCTGGAAAAATACGGCGCCTACTGGATCGGCAGCCCCGGCGGCAAGGATCTTTATCTTACCTTCGACGAGGGTTATGAAAACGGTTATACTCCGAAGATACTCGACATTTTAAAGGCGAACGGCGTCAGGGCGGCCTTCTTCGTAACCGGCCATTACGTAAAGAGCCAGCCGGACCTGGTGAGGAGAATGGTCGACGAGGGGCACATCGTCGGCAATCACACGGATACCCACCCCAGCCTGCCTGACGTGTCCGACGCGCAGATCGAACGGGAGCTCCGGGCGGTGGAACAGGAGTTCGAGAAGGTGACCGGGCGCAAGGGGATGAAGTACCTCAGGCCTCCCCAGGGCGAATACAGCGAAAGGACCCTGGCCGTAACCAGGAATCTGGGCTATCACAATATTTTCTGGAGCCTGGCCATGGTGGACTGGGTGCCTATGCCGGGCGGGCCGCAGGAAGCCTACGATTCCGTTATGGGCAACCTGCACAATGGAGCCTTGATCTTGCTGCACGCGGTGTCGAAGGACAACACCGAAGCTCTGGACAGGATTTTAAAAGACGCCAGGGCGCGGGGCTACACCTTTAAAACCCTGGACGACCTGGTGGCGGGCTTTTAATTTTAATCAGCTTCAAAATGTTTTTGTAAAAAATTTTTTATTTTTGTTCCTGATTAAAGAAATCCGAATTCTTGATTAAATCAACATATTTTTTTGCTGCTAAATCAAAACCTGAGTGAAAGTACAGAATCAAATCATTTCTCAAAGCCTCATCATATGGAAATGTCAACGCCCGCATTATCCATCGAGTTTAACAAATTATTATAAGTTCCATCAGTATAAGCGTCCAAATAGCCATTTGTATTCCCAATAATGGTTCTTATCGCTTTTTCAGCTACTAAATCCGGGTAAATGTGGGTATGGGCGTCAATATGATAATTTATATCTCCTTTGTGTGGAGGACAGGACTCGTAGGGAGAAGGTAAGTAACTCTGTCTCTTGATTTGAAATCAAGTTTTGGGGGTTAAGGTGAATGGCTAAACTACCAAGTAAAATCGAAACTTGGCAGATGGTGGCTCTTGGTAAAATGAAGAGAGCCACAATTGATGTTCCCAAGCTTAAGACAGGTGAGGTACTGGTCGAAATAGCCGGCTGTGGTATTTGTTACAACGATCATGCTGTCTTCTATGGCGAAGTGCCGACCGGGGCAGTAATGCCACGAACATTAGGTCATGAAATAAGCGGCACCATTGTCGACGGCGATGCCAAACTTGTGGGTAAAGAGGTCATCATTCCACCCGCTATGCCATGCCACAACTGCCTCATTTGTAAAGCTGGGCGGGAAAACCGCTGCCTGGCAGCCAAAATACCAGGTTACAGCATGGGTATTTATGGCGGCAACTCCAGTCATATAGTCGTACCTTCAGCAGATCTATGCTACATTAAAGAAAAGAAAGAAATACCTCTTTCACACTTTGCCGTGGTCGCTGATGCCGTTGCCTCAACCTACCAAGCAGCCAAAAGAGCTAATGTGCAGCCAGGGGATATGGTAATCATCGTTGGTGCCACCGGAGGTGCTGGCGTATATGCTACACAGGTCTGCGCCGCCATGGGCGCTAAAGAGATCATCGGCATCGCCCGTAATGAGGAAAAGCTGCAGAGGGCACTAAAGTTCGGTGCCACCCATGTCATCAGCAGCCAGAATAAGACCGCTAAAGAGGTCCACGCTGAGTTTTACTCCTATTGTATGAGTAAGAAACTCTCACCTTACTATGGCTGGAAGATTTTTGAGTGGTCGGGTACGGCGGCAGGACAGGAAATCGCTTTAGAGTTGCTGCCTTTTATCGGCAAGCTGGTGGTCGCTGGCTGTGGAACACATAAGAACGAGTTTTCTTTATCCCGGTTGATGACTCTTGAGGCTGATATAATTGGTAGCTGGGCCTGCCGACCTAAATACTACCCCGATGTTTTGAACATGGTACTCAGCGGCATAATCCAGATCGAGCCTTTTATAAAGACCATGCCTATGAGTCAGATAAAAGAAGCTTATGAAGAAGCTCATCGAGGGGGCTTGACGCAAAGAATTGTGCTGACCCCTGATTTTGAATAGATTTAAAGGCAGTTCAGGACACTTTAATTTTTTGAGGATAATAAGAGGAATTGAAACAGGATATATTGAGGAGAAAGAATTAACATTGAAGACTTTTGTGAAGGTTCACGATGAAAAACATTTAACGGTCGGATTCCCACAGAGAGTAGTAACTTGGGAGGAACTGCTTGACAGGTTGCAGGTGAAGCTGTGGGTGTATCCAGACCGTTTAGAGGTTCGGGGAATTGTCCCGATAGAAGATATAGCGAATCCTAAATGCTGTTGAGAATTTTTGATGGATTAGTTTGGGAATCTACGAGGAGAGAAGAAAAAAACCTGAACATACAAAGATGTTCAGGGGAGGATGGTAATTTTTTACTTTTTATCGGCTAAGTCCTGTAATGTCTTTTTCAAATCCTTCAACAAGTGTTCAAGTTCCGCCAGCTTCTGAACAGCCTGACTCGGGCAACAGTTTCCAAATTGGGCGCATTTTGAACAGGGGTCAATGTAAGCCAAGGGGCATTGATCCATAATTCTGCCTCCTTTCCTTTTCCCCGGTTTTTGCTCTCCTATACCACACCCTGGGCCATCATGGCATCGGCTACCTTAAGGAAACCGGCAATATTTGCCCCTGTTACCAGGTCGCCTTCGCTGCCGTATTCCCTGGCTACCTGGCTGACCTTACGATAAATATTGATCATGATATCTTTTAATCTGGCGTCCACTTCGGCGAATGTCCAGGAGCATCTCATGCTGTTCTGGGTCATTTCCAGGGCCGAAGTTGCCACTCCGCCGGCGTTGGCGGCTTTCGCAGGCGCGAATAGAATATTGTTGTCTTGAAACACTTTTATTGCCTCCGGAGTTGAGGGCATATTGGCGCCCTCGGCTACCGCCGTAACCCCATTGGCCACCAGCTTCAAGGCCGATTCCTCGTCAACTTCGTTTTGCGTTGCGCAGGGAAGGGCAATATCACACTTGATGGACCAGATTCCTTTAGATCCTTCGTGGTATTCGGCCGAGGGATGGTATTCAACATAAGACTTGATTCTTTTTCTCTCGATTTCTTTTATCTGTTTGACTGTATCCAGTTTAATCCCCTCAGGGTCGAAAATATAACCGTTGGAATCGCTCATGGCCACCACCCTGGCGCCCAGTTGCTGGGCCTTTTCCACTGTGTAAGTGGCCACATTGCCGGAACCGGAAACAATTACCGTCTTATTGGCAAGAGCTTGTCCATTTTCCTTAAGCATTTCCTCGAGGAAATAGACCAGACCGTAACCGGTGGCTTCTTTTCTGGTCAGGCTTCCGCCGTAGGTCAGCCCCTTGCCCGTGAGCACTCCATGATACAGGCCCGTAAGCCTTTTGTACTGTCCGTAAAAATAACCGACTTCCCGGGCGCCGACTCCTATATCGCCCGCCGGAACGTCCACGTCCGCCCCGATGTGCCGGTAAAGTTCTGCCATAAAACTCTGGCAGAAACGCATAACCTCACCTTCTGATTTCCCTTTGGGATCGAAATCACTCCCGCCTTTGCCTCCACCGATGGGCAGGCCGGTCAGGGAGTTCTTGAATGTTTGCTCAAATCCAAGGAACTTGATAATCCCCAGGTTTACGGAAGGATGAAAACGTATGCCGCCTTTGTAGGGGCCGATGGCGCTGTTGAACTGGACCCGGAAACCCCGGTTGACCTGCACCCGGCCACGGTCGTCCACCCAGGGAACCCGGAAAATAATCTGCCGCTCGGGTTCCACTATTCTGTGCAGGATACCCGCTTCTACGAATTCAGGGTGTTTTTCGATTGCCGGTTCCAAAGATTCAAGCACTTCCAAAACTGCCTGATGAAATTCCGGTTCGTTGGGATTTCTTTTAACCACCTGTTCCATTATTTCGCCAATAACCTGTTGTGAAAACCCCACTGATATACCTCCTCCTATATAAAGTAATATTCATAGCCGTTATTTGCCCAGGCGGCACACATTACAGCGCGACTTCTTCCGGAAGAATTAGTAGAAAGAGAAATATTCTTTCAGTTCCCAGGGGTGCACGAATGACTGGAAACGTTCCAGTTCCTCTCCCTTGGCCCTGGCGAATCTCCGGTAAATACATTCGCCCAGTGTGGCCCTGGCCAGTTGATCAGTTGCCAATTCCCGCAATGCTTCTTCCAAAGAGCGGGGCAGGAATTCAACCGGTACTCCCCGGTCCTGATTATCATTAATTTGATAGATATTTCCGATCTGCGGCGGTGGTAAAAGCTGCTGCTGAATACCATGCAAACCGGCTTTCAAAATTACAGCTAAAGCCAAGTAAGGGTTACAAGCCGGATCGGGGTTCCGCACCTCAATCCCGGTTTTCCGCCCCTGGCCGGTATATACCCTGAGCACTGAATTGCGGCTGTCCTCCGACCAGGCTACATACAAAGGCGTCTGGCTGCCGGTTGCCAGCCGCTTGTAAGAGTTAATCAGAGGATTGGTTATGGCGGTATTGGCCCTGGTATGGGCCAGGATACCTCCAATAAAATACTCCACCTCCCGGTTCAGCTGTGAAGGCGGCTCCATATCAAAAAGAGTATCTTGTTCCCTGCGATGAAGGAATAAGTGCAGGTGCAGTCCCGAACCCGGCATGCCGTTAAGAGGTTTGGGCATTAAGGAAGCATGCAATCCGTGCCGCTGCGCTATGGTGCGTACGACGAACTTGAAGGTTACCAGCTTATCCGCAAGGGACAAGGCATTGTCGGGCTTTAAAGCGATTTCGTGCTGGCCGGGCCCCAATTCATGATGGCTGCATCCAATTTCAAAACCTATTTCTTCCAGGGTCAGCACTATATCCCGCCGGGCATTTTCCCCGAGATCAACCGGGGTCAAGTCGCAAAACCCGGCTTGATCATGCGTGTCGATGGTTGGATTGCCTTTGTCGTCGGTATAAAAGAGATAAAACTCTATCTCCGCACCCACCGAAACTTCAAATCCCATCTGAGCGGCTTCGCCCAGTACTTTCTTTAAGACACTGCGGGGGCACCCCGCATAGGGGGAACCGTCTGGATTGACCGCATCACAGATGAAGCGGGCCACCGCCCCATTCGCGGGCCGCCAGGGAAATATTACAAAGGTGGACAAATCCGGAAGGAGTTTGATATCCCGCTCCCGGCTGTTGATTACTCCATCCACTACCGAACTGTCGAAGGTTACCTGGCCGGCCAGTATCTGCTCCAGGTCCTCTGAAGTCACCGCAATATTTTTCAACATACCGAAGGTGTCGGTGATCTGCATTCGAATGAACTTTACCCGGTTCTCGTGAGCCTTTTCCATGACGTCTTCACGAGTAAGCATCAGCAACCTCCCACAGTTACCGGAATATACCTCCTCATCTCGACCTTGCGGCAATACAAATTCTGACTACTTATTTTATTTGATCCCTGATAAATAAATCATAAAAAAAATGCCGCAAATATAATAATTTCATAATAAAAAACTCCGCCTTGCCTGGCGGAGCAAATATTACAGGTCCTTTTTCTTCCGGTTCACTTTTCAGTTTCCATTTGGTACCCGATACCGTGTTTACTGAGAATGTATTTGGGTTTGTTCGGATCATCCTCAATTTTTTTACGCAAACTGCTGATGTAATTTCTCAAGTAGTGCAATTCATTACGGTATTCCTGTCCCCATACCCAGGTCAACAGGTCCTCGTGCGCAATTACCTTTCCCGCATTGCTGCCGAGGTAATACAAAACCTGGTATTCCGTAGCGGTGAGCCTCACTTCCTCACCTCTGACAAAGACTCGCCTTTGGGCAAAATTAATAACCAGATCACCTGATTTATAAACCGGGCAACTGGAAAAATCCCCCGACTGGCAGGTCCTTCTGAGAACCGCCTTGACGCGGCACAGCAACTCCTCCACGCTAAAAGGCTTGGTTAAATAATCATCGGCTCCCGCATCAAAACCACGTATCCGGTCCTGCTCGCGAGCACGGCCTGTCAGCATGATAACCGGGATATTCGAGAATTCGCGAATTCTTTTACACACTTCGAACCCGTTGAACGGACCGGGAAGCATGATATCCAGAATCAGCAGGTCATAGTTCGAAGCCTCCACCATTTCTATAGCGGTTTTGCCGTCGGCGGCCGCTTCCACCCCATACCCGCTGGCCAAGAGGTTAACTTTAACTAACCGCACCAGTCGCGGTTCGTCATCCACAATTAAGATCGTTTTCCGCTTCATTTCAAGCCCCCTGATACTTCCATCGGCATTAGTTCTCCTTAGCTGCCCGGGGACCTACAGGCAGCGTAAAGTAAAAAGTGGTTCCCTGGTTTAATTTGCTTTTTGCCCAGATTCTACCACCGTGACTTAACAATATCTGGCGTGCCAGAGGTAATCCCAGTCCCATTCCTTTTTGCTGTTCCTGGATACCATTGCTTACCCGGAAAAATTTTTCAAACAGCCGGTTTAAATGCTCCTCACCGATACCGATCCCCCGATCGGTCACGGAAACAATTACTTCGTCGGGTGTTGCCTTTCCTTGAATTAAAATTTGCGTATTCTCCATGGAATACTTGACCGCATTATCCACAAGGTTGCGGAGCACCTGTTCTATTCTGACGGGATCCGCTTCCACAACAGGGAATTCTTCCGGGAACAATACCGAAAACCGATGATTTTTACTGCGATAGGACGGGTCTTTAAGCACTTTGTGAACTATATGGGGCAATACAACCGGTTCTTTTTTCAGCTCGATTTCGCTTTTCCAACTCAATGTAGAAGAATCCAACAGATTGTTTATCAGATTTTCGATATGATCTGTTTCTTCTACGACAATATTGAGGAACTCTTTTTGGACAACGGGGTCCCAGAACACATCTTCCCGCAGCAGAGTTGTGGCATAACCTTTAATACAGGCCAGGGGAGTCCTTAGATCGTGGGACAGCCCTGCCAGCATTTCCGACCACATTTGCGCCATATCTTCGGAGGGAAGGAAATATGTAGACGCCTTTCCGGAGTTTTCATCGATGTTCAAACTGCATTCGATCACGTGGGTTATTGCCTTAAGTATTTCAGTTACAGGGAAAGAATTCAGCAGCAGCCCTTCTCCGCAAGCCATCAAAAAACCTTTCTTGCCAGCCATGGGAAAACAGGTTATTTCCCGATCCGGCAAGCCGCACATTTCGATAATCCTTTGTCTTACGGGGCAATCAAAAACATGGCAGGGAATGCTCCTGTCTTCAAATGAATCATGTTGAGAGCACCAGAGGGCATCCAAACCCATCTCCGTAGTTTCAGCTTTGTTGTTTTTATCCTTACTGTTTAAATGAACTATACAATGTTGTGCCTCAATAATTCCGAGGGCGCATCCGTTAATCCCCAGGGTCCTGAGCAGCCAATCCGGAACCCAGTTAAATTTTCCATGTTCTTGCAACAGTTTACCGGCAAAATGAAGCATTTTTTTTGATATTTCAATCGGGTAATCAAGCTTTGTGTTATTAATTTGCATAATACTTGACTCCTCTACTCTGGACTTGCCAGCAGTTATATATGTGTTACAAACATTATAATTACAAGAATTCTCTATCTGCGTAGAATTACCTTCTTGAAATACTGTGCAATTCCGCTGTCCTTTCCATCCAGGCTGATGGCGGGCGGCAGGTTCCCCACCGGCAAACAACTTGATTTTGTCTGGTGATTATTGTATCTTTAAGAAAATATTTGTGGAGGGAGCTTAAAGCCAATGGAACTTTCTGAAGCGATCAGAACGCGCCGGAGCGTGCGCAAATACAGGAGCGAGCCCCTGCCGGAGCGGACGGTCAGGGAGTTGATCGAGCTGGCCGTCTGGGCGCCGTCGGGTATGAACGGCCAGCCCTGGGCTTTTGTGGTGGTGGAGGACGGGGAGTACATGAAGGGCCTTTCCGGCCGGGCCAAAAAATTTCTGCTGGACAGGATCGACAAATCTGGAGGCCGGTATGAGAGGTATACCGGAGTTTTAAGCGACCCCGCTTTTGATATTTTTTACGGAGCGCCGGTTCTCGTGCTCATTTACGGGGACAGGAGCCACCTTACTTATATTTGTGACTGCAGCATGGCTGCCTTGAACCTGATGCTGGCCGCCCGGGACAGGGGCATAGGAAGCTGCTGGATCGGGTTTGCCACCGGTATCGGCAACACCCCCGAGGTCAAGGCCGAGTTGAAGGTGCCGGAGGAATACGAACTGGTGGCGCCGGTCGTCCTCGGCTACCCGGCAGGCCCCGCCGGAAAGGGAGTGAGAAACGAAGCGAAGATTATAAGCTGGCGGAGGGGAACTTAAATTTGTGAAAAAAATAGGTTTGAAAACAAAAACGTGGGTAAACACAAAGGACTTTGAAATGTTGTGAAATACCTGATGAAAGTGTGTGATGACTATGTTTACTTTATTAGAAGCTTTGAATTATCGTTGTTTAAAATATGAGATCTGCAGCAATTATAATTAAACCAGAACTTGATATTTGGGTTTGGGGTAAGTCTCAACATATTGAAAGGGAATTGGGATGGTCTTCTAATTATTTAGACTTAAGAACTTGGCTTAAGGAAAATGGTTATATCAATCATGAATTTTCTAAACCAGATTGGCCAAAAAGGGTACTTGAAGTTGTCTTAAAAAAAACCAGAAAACCTCGCTCCTCTTCAATTTACAAAAACCTTGCTGAAGCAGTAAGTTTAGGACACTGCGCAGATCCTGCTTTCGTTAAACTTAAAACAGTCTTGAGAGGTTGGTTTCCTGCGGTTAGCAAATAATAACATAATATTTTATTTTTTTTTGAAAGGTATTAAACACAAGGCGTAGAAAAAATAATTCCGGGATGTGCCCCGGCCCGCATGCCGGGGCTGTTTGGTGAAGAAGCGATTTTTTTCTTTGGCGGCGGATTGTTGTTGTATTTTTATACATATATTTGTATAATTATAAAAGTTTATTGTTTTGGAGGTAAGGTGACCGGATGACAGTCAGAGTAAGCATAGTCGGCGCCACCGGCTATACCGGGTCGGAACTGGTGAGAATACTTGCCGGCCACCCGGAGGTCGAACTGGTGTCGCTCACGAGCCGGAGCTACGCGGGGATACCGCTCCGGGAGATCTATCCCCACCTTGACCGGTACAGCGGTCTGGTTTGCGAAGAAATGAACATGCAGAAGCTGATGGACGTTTCAGACGTGGTTTTCGTGGCCCTGCCGCACGGGCACGCCATGCCGGTGGCCCTGGAGGCGCACCGGCGTGGGAAAAAGATGATCGACCTGGGGGCCGATTTCCGGCTTGAGGACTACCGCGTCTATGAAAAGTGGTACAAGGTCGAGCACGGAGCGAAAAAGCTGCTTGGCGAGGCGGTTTACGGCCTGCCCGAGGTGAACAGGGAAAAAATCAGGGGCTCCTGGCTGGTGGCGAACCCCGGATGCTATCCCACGAGCGCCGTCCTGGCGCTGGCGCCGCTATTGAAGCAAAAGCTTGTGGACACCAAAAGCATAATCATCGACTCCAAATCCGGTGTTTCGGGCGCCGGCCGGACGCTGTCCCTGGGATCGCACTTCTGCGAAGTGAACGAAAATTTCAAGGCGTACAGCGTGGCCGCCCACCGGCACACGCCCGAGATCGAGCAGGAACTGGGGAGGATCGCGGGCGAGAAGGTCAGCGTAACTTTCATTCCGCACCTGCTGCCCGTGACCAGGGGAATTTTGAGCACCGTTTACGCCGAGCCGCGGTCGCCTGTGGGGAAGGACGAATTGCGGGCGCTCTATCTCGATTTTTACAAAGACGAGTTTTTCGTGCGGGTTCTCCCGGCCGGGGTTTTCCCGCAGATCAAGTGGGTCTCCGGGACCAACCACTGCGATATCGGGGTGACGGTGGACGGCGGGACCGGGCGGCTGATCATCATATCGGCTATCGACAACCTGGTAAAGGGGGCGTCGGGACAGGCGGTGCAGAATATGAACATAATGTGCGGCCTGCCCGAGGACAAGGCGCTGGCCGGCCCCGGCCTGTACCCGTAGGAGATGCCCGGCTGGTTGACTGAATAACCGGGGAAGGGCGACAATGTTTCTGACGGAGGCGAAATCGGTGGAAAAAGAAATTCGCAAAATAGATATTGTTTCCGGCGGGGTCACCGCTCCCGCCGGTTTTTTGGCCGGCGCCGCCTCTGCGGCGATAAAGCATAAGGGCAGACGGGACGTCGCCGTCGTGTACTCCGCCGTCCCGGCGTCGGCGGCCGGGGTTTTCACCCTGAACAGGGTCAAGGCTGCACCGGTTCAGTTGACCATGGGCCGCGTCGCTGCCGGCAAAGCGCAGGCTGTGGTGGTCAACAGCGGCAATGCCAACGCCTGCAACGGGGCGCAGGGGATGAAGGACGCCCTGGCCATGGCGGCCGAAGCTGCCGGAGTTTTGAATATACCGGAGGAGCAAGTTTTGGTGGCTTCTACGGGAGTGATCGGCAAAAAAATGCCCATGAAGAGGGTGCTGCCCGGCGTCCGGGAGGCGGCGGGGCGGGTTTTCGCCGGCGGGGGTCCGCTGGCTGCCCGCGCGATCATGACCACCGACACGTACCCGAAGGAGTTCGCGGTGAGGTTTAAGCTGGGCGGCCGGCCGGTAACGGTGGGGGGCATGGCCAAGGGCTCCGGGATGATTCATCCCGATATGGCGACCCTCCTCTGCTTTATAACGACGGACGCGGCCGTCACGCCCGGGTGTCTGGACAGGTGCTTGAAGTACGCCGTTGACCGGAGCTTCAACATGATCACGGTGGACGGGGACACCAGCACCAACGACACGGTGTTGATCCTGGCGAACGGAACGGCCGGCAATGCGGAGATTGCGGAAGAAAACGATGATTACTTTCTATTCAGGGAGGCTCTTTTACGCGTGTGCACGAAACTCGCCGTTGACGTTGCCCGCGACGGGGAAGGCGCCACAAAGCTGATCGAGGTGGAAGTGCGCAACGCGGCGACGGAAACCGCCGCCCGCCTGGCGGCAAGGGCGGTGGCCGGCTCGAGCCTGGTCAAGACGGCGGTGTTCGGCAGGGACGCCAACTGGGGGAGGGTGATTTGCGCCGCGGGTTACTCCGGGGCCGACTTCGACCCTGAAAGGGTGGACATTTTCCTGGGCGAGGAGCAGGTGGCCCGGGACGGGGCCTCCCTGGAGTTCAGCGAGGAGCGCGCTCTTGAGATTCTCGGGCGGGACACGGTCAAGATCATCCTTGACTTCAAGTCGGGCCCCCACGGCGCGACAGCCTGGGGCTGCGACCTGTCCTACGACTACGTGAAGATAAACGCGGACTACAGAACATAAATGGGAGTATACTTGGAGAAGACGGAACGCTTTATCTGAGGGATACGGTTTATTCCTTTGATAATGTTTGTAAGAAAGACTGAATCCGGGGTGGTATTTTGCAGAAGGCTTTGGAAAAAGCGGCGGTGCTGGTGGAGGCGCTGCCTTACATCAAGAAGTTCCACGGCAAGACCGTCGTGATCAAGTACGGCGGACACGCTATGCTGGATGAAAACCTTAAAGCGGCCGTGCTCACCGACGCCGTGCTGATGAAGTACGTTGGGATACACCCGGTGATCGTGCACGGGGGCGGGCCGGAGATTACGGAGATGCTCAAGAAGGTGGGGAAGGAATCCCGCTTTGTCGGCGGTTTGAGGGTGACCGACAAGGAGACTATGGAGATAGTTGAAATGGTCCTGGCCGGGAAGATTAACAAGGAAATAGTCTCCCTGGTCAACCGCGCCGGCGGGCGGGCGGTGGGGCTGTCCGGCAAGGACGCCGGCCTCTTCGAGGCGGTGAAAAAGTACCGCAGGGCGCGTACCCCCGAAGGCGGCGAGGAACTGGTTGATATCGGGTTTGTCGGGGACATCAGCAAAGTCAACCCGGAGATAGTGGCCACGACCGTTGCAAAAGGGTACATTCCGGTGATAGCGCCGGTGGCCGTGGGCGCCGGAGGTGAAAGCTACAACGTCAACGCCGACTACGCCGCCGGCAGGCTGGCCGCGGCGCTGGGCGCCGACAAGCTGATCATACTTACCGACGTGGAGGGAATCCTGGCCGACCGCAGCGATCCCGGTTCCCTGATTTCGGTTCTCCGGGCGGACGAGGTGCCGTTGTTGATTGAGCGGGGCAAAATTGACGGAGGCATGATTCCCAAGGTGGAGTGCTGCCTGGACGCGCTTGCCGGCGGCGTGAAGTCCACCCACATCCTCGACGGGAGAGTTCCCCATTCCATCCTGCTTGAAATTTTCACCGACCGGGGCATCGGCACGATGGTGGAGAAGTGAGACGCGAGTAGTGTGAACGCAGGAAGCGGGAAACGGGGAGCAATTGAACTCCGCAACCAATGACTGATTATGGAGGTACTTTTATGAATACCAAAGAAATTATCGAACTGGGCGACAAATACCTGATGCGCAATTACGGCAGAATCCCCCTCGCCCCGGTGAGGGGAGAGGGAGCCCGGTTGTGGGACGCCGACGGCAGGGAGTATCTGGACTTCGTCAGCGGCATCGCCGTGAATTCGTTAGGTCACTGCCACCCGGCGGTGGTGGACGCCGTTGCCGGCCAGGCCGGAAAACTCATGCACTGCTCCAACCTTTACTACATCGAGCCGCAGGTGCTTCTCGCCAGGATGCTGGTTGAGAACAGCGGCATGAACAGGGTCTTTTTTTGCAACAGCGGGGCGGAGGCCAACGAGGCTGCGATCAAGCTCGCCCGCAAATACGCAAAGCTGAAATACGGACCGGAAAAAGTGGAGATTATCACCGCCCTGAACTCTTTTCACGGGCGCACCCTGGCGGCGATCACCGCCACCGGCCAGCCGAAATACCAGAGGGGGTTTGAGCCGCTGCCCGGCGGTTTTAAGTATGTTCCTTTCAACGATCTCGACGCCATGGTCAAGGCTATCAACCCGGACACCTGCGCGGTGCTGCTCGAGCCCGTGCAGGGAGAGGGCGGCGTAAACGTGCCCTCTGACCGTTACCTGCAGGGGGTGAAGATGCTCTGCGAAGAGTTCGGGGCGCTTTTAATCCTGGACGAGGTACAGACCGGCCTGGGCCGGACGGGGCGCCTGTTCGCCCATGAGCATTTCGGCGTGAAGCCCGACATCCTTACCCTGGCCAAGGCGCTGGGAGGCGGTTTCCCCATCGGCGCCATGCTGGCCGCGGGAGAAGTGGCCGAAACCTTCCAGCCGGGAGACCACGCTTCCACTTTCGGCGGCAATCCGCTGGCCTGCGCAGCCGCGCTCGCCGCCTTGGAGGAGATTGTCGACGGCGGGATCGCGCCGTATGTCGAAAAGGTGGGGGCGCTCCTGCGCGGCAAGCTTGCCGAACTGTCCGGGAAATACAGTTTTATTAAAAACGTGAGAGGCCTCGGCCTTCTGCTGGGAATGGAACTGGACATGGAAGGCAGGGAAATCGTGGCCGGGTGCCTGGAAAAGGGTCTCCTGATCAACTGCGTCAACAACAATGTCCTGCGCTTTGTTCCCCCGCTTAACATCAGTCCGGCCGACGTCAAGCAGGCGGTGGAAATTCTGGACGAGGTTATGGCGGGAATAAGAAAGGCGTAAGGCCGCATACCGGCGTCCGGCGTCAGCAGGCGGGGCATAACGGAGGGAACTTATGCCTGGGAGAAAAGACATAAAAAAAGTTCTGGTCATCGGTTCGGGGCCGATTATTATCGGCCAGGCGGCCGAGTTCGACTACGCCGGGACGCAGGCCTGCAAGGCGCTGCGGGAGGAAGGAGTCTCGGTCGTGCTGGTCAACTCCAACCCGGCCACCATTATGACCGATCTCGGTATTGCCGACCAGGTTTACATAGAGCCGCTGAACTGGGAAAGCGTGGCGAAAATAATCGGGCGGGAGCGTCCGGACGGGCTGCTGCCCACCCTCGGCGGGCAGACCGGCCTGAACATCGCCGTGGAGCTCGCCGAAAAAGGGGTTCTGGCGGAACACGGCGTTGAACTGCTGGGCACTCCCCTGGAATCGATAAAAAAGGCTGAGGACCGCGAGCTTTTTAAAAACCTGATGCAGGAAATAAACGAGCCGGTGCCTCTCAGCACCATTGCCGAAAGCGTGGAGGAGTGCCTGGCTTTTGCCGGGAAGATCGGCTATCCGGTCATTGTCAGGCCGGCCTATACCCTCGGGGGCACGGGCGGCGGCATCGCTTACAGGGATTCGGACCTGGTGGAAATAGCTGCGAGGGGCCTGAAGATGAGCCTGATCGGCCAGGTCCTGCTGGAGCAGAGCGTGGCCGGCTGGAAGGAAGTGGAATACGAGGTGATGCGGGACGGGGCGGACAACTGCATCACCATCTGCAACATGGAAAATATCGACCCAATGGGCGTTCATACCGGCGACAGCATAGTGGTGGCCCCGTCCCAGACCCTGTCCGACAAGGAGTACCAGATGCTGCGGTCCGCGTCGCTGAAGATAATCCGGGCGCTGAAAGTGGAAGGGGGCTGCAACATTCAGTTCGCCCTCGATGTCAGCAGCATGAACTACTACGTTATTGAGGTCAACCCCCGGGTCAGCCGCTCCAGCGCCCTGGCCTCCAAGGCCACCGGTTACCCGATTGCCAAGATGGCGGCGAAAATCGCCGTTGGCCTCAACCTGGACGAGATTGTCAACCCCGTTACCGGAAAAACGTGCGCCTGCTTTGAGCCCGCCCTTGACTACGTTGTGGTGAAGATACCGCGCTGGCCCTTCGACAAATTCGCCGGCGCCGACCGGACGCTGGGCACCCAGATGAAGGCCACGGGTGAAGTTATGGCCATCGACCGCACCTTTGAAGGGGCGTTGATGAAAGCCGTCCGGTCGCTGGAAATCGGGGCCGACAGCCTGCACCTGCGCGGTTCAGCGGCCTGGTCGGAAATGGAGCTGGAGGAGAAGCTTTCTTATCCCAACGACCTCCGCCTCTTCGCCATTACCGAGGCCTTCAACCGCTCCTGGAGCATGCGCGAGGTGGCCCAGTTGACCAGGATCGACTGTTTCTACCTCAGCAAGATAAAAGGGATTACAGAGATTGAGCGCGATCTCCGCGCTGCCGGACCCAGGCCGCCGAAGGAACTGCTGCGCCAAGCCAAGGTCCGCGGCTTGCCCGACTCCCTCATCGGGCGGCTGACCGGGCAGCCGGCCGGCAGCGTGCGCGCTTTGAGGAAGGAATACGGGATCATCCCTTCCTATAAGGTGGTGGACACCTGCTCCGCCGAATTTGAGGCGGCCACGCCTTATTTCTACTCCGCTTACGAGGACGAGGACGAGGTGGCGGTATCGAACCGGCCGAAGGTGCTCGTTCTCGGTTCGGGGCCGATCCGCATCGGCCAGGGAATCGAGTTTGACTACTGCTCGGTTCACTCGGTCTGGGGGCTCCAGCGTGAGGGGATCGAAGCGGTCATTGTCAACAACAATCCCGAGACGGTGAGCACCGACTTTGATACTGCGGACAAACTGTACTTCGAGCCGCTTACCCTGGAAGACGTCCTCAACGTGATCGAAAAGGAGAAACCGCTCGGGGTGATCGTCCAGTTCGGCGGCCAGACAGCCATAAATTTGACCGGCGGGCTTGCTGCCGCCGGCGTGAAGATCCTCGGCACCCCGGTGGAATGTATTGACACTGCGGAAGACCGCGACAAGTTTGAGAAACTGCTTACCGGCCTGGACATTCCCCAGTCGGAGGGCAAGTCCGCCACCACTGTGGAGGAGGCCGCGGCGATTGCCCGGAAACTCGGCTATCCCGTTCTGGTCCGGCCGTCCTACGTCCTCGGGGGGCGGGCGATGGAAATCGTCTCGAATGACGGGGAGTTGCTCAAGTACATGACTGACGCCGTACAGGTCTCACCCAGGCATCCCGTGCTCGTCGACAGGTACATCCGCGGCAAGGAAGTGGAAGTTGACGCCGTCGGCGACGGCGACGGCCTCTTCATTCCCGGGATAATGGAACACATCGAGCGGGCCGGCGTTCATTCGGGAGACAGCATTGCGGTCTATCCTCCCCAGACCTTGAGCGGCGTTGAAATCGGCAAAATCATCGACTACACCGTGCGGGTCAGCCGCGCGTTGAAAATAAACGGCCTGATCAACATCCAGTACGTTGTCGGCGGAGGCGAGGTTTACGTCCTGGAAGTCAATCCGCGCGCTTCCCGGACCGTCCCCGTGCTGAGCAAGGTAACCGGCGTGCCCATGGTCCAGGCAGCGACCAGGGCGATGCTCGGCCGCAGCCTTGAAGAAATGGGCTACGGCCGCGGGCTGGGACCTTGGAACGGCTATATCGCCGTCAAGGCTCCGGTGTTTTCCTTTGAGAAACTGGGGCTGGTGGAAACCTCGCTGGGCCCGGAGATGAAGTCCACCGGGGAGGTAATGGGCGTGGACCGCGCTTTCCCGCACGCGCTTTATAAGGCCATGCGATCTTCCGGGCTCGAAGTGTCCTTCAACGGGGACGTGCTCTTTTCGGTAGCCGACCGCGACAAGGGAGAGGCTGTCCCGGTGGCCGCCCAGTACGCCGCCCTCGGCTACGTCCTGAAAGCCACCCCGGGGACGGCGGCCGCGTTGAAGAGAGCGGGTCTGGAGGTCCGGGAAACAGATGACGCGGTGCAACTGATCCGGTCCGGTGGTGTCGGACTGGTGGTAAACACCCCGACCAGGGGGAAAATACCGGGGCGGCCCGGCTTCCTGCTCAGAAGAACGGCGGCCGAGTTGAGAGTGCCCTGCCTCACTTCGCTGGATACGGCCCTGGCGCTGGCCACGGTGATCCGCTGCCTGAAACAGGGCGGCGAACCGGAGCCCGTAAGCATGGCCGAATGGGACGCGGAAATCGGGTCGCCGGACGAGGGAAGCGGGGAAGCGCCCGGGCCGCGCGACGTGGCAAGAAAAAATGCAGGCAGGGCGTAAAATATAAGGCGTAAGTCGCAGGGCGCAAAAACGAAGACAGCGCCTTCGTTTCAGACTGCAGACAAACTGTCCGGGACCTTGAGGTTGAAGGAAACGAACCCCTGGTTCACTCGACGCGAAGCACCTGAGCGAGCGTTTCAACCTCAAGGTGCTTTACCAACAACCACAAAGCGAAGGCAGCGCCTTCGTCAGCGGCGAACGCGCAGCGCCGGCAACAACCCTTTATAATAGGCAGTGCTTTGTCAATAGCGAACGATTTTGCGCAGCGACGGTAATATCACCCGGCACAGCGAGGGTAACCGGACTGCGCGCGAAACCAGCGGGTTTCCGACGTTACTGCCTTGAGTATGAGAAGCTTTGAGGGAAAAGGGCAGTTCTAAAACAATCTTACCGCCGCCTTTGCAGCGGCGCTAGTCCGGTCCGAGCAAGCCGCGGTGATGTCGGAGCGGAGCGCCTGAGTGAGCGGTGACAAGGCGCTGCCATAACAAGCAGTAGTGAGCGGTGACAAGGCGCTGCCAAAAAGGGTGTAAGGTGCAGGGCGCAAGAAAGAAGTGAAACGCCGTTTGAAACTTGATGTTGAAAATAAAATATTGCGGGTGATCGGGCACTAAGATATTTTGTTACACCGGAGAAAGAAGGGATTCGTTTTGAGGAATGAGAGGGAAGATGTGAAAGCGGGTTTAAAGGGGCGGGATCTTTTGTGCCTGCACGATCTTACCCCGGAGGAAGTGGCGCTCATTCTGGAATTTGCCGGGGAACTGAAAAAAAAGCAGAAGCAAAACGTGCCTCACCCGTACCTGCCGGGCAAGACGCTCGGGATGATCTTCCAGAAGTCGTCCACCCGGACCAGGGTTTCTTTTGAGGTGGCCATGTACCAGCTTGGCGGTTACTCTATGTTTCTCAACGTCAACGACCTCCAGCTGGGGCGCGGGGAAACCATAGCCGACACAGCCAGAGTGCTTTCCCGTTACCTTGACGGGATCATGATCCGCACCTACGACCACGGCGACGTGGAAGAACTGGCGCGGCACGCCGACGTTCCCGTGATCAACGGTCTGACCGACCTGCAGCACCCCTGCCAGGTGCTGGCCGACCTGCAGACCGTTCTGGAGAGAAAGGGCAGGCTGAAAGGGCTCAAAATGGCTTACGTGGGCGACGGCAACAACGTCTGCCACTCTCTTCTGTTCGGCTGCGCCAAGACTGGCATGGACATCACCGTAGCCTCCCCCGACGGTTACAAGCCCAACGAGGAGGTTGTGCGGCTGGCCAGAGAGGACGCCGGGCTTACCGGGTGCAAGATAGACATTGTCACCGACCCCGTAGGGGCGGTGACTGACGCGGACGTGGTGGTAACCGACGTGTGGGCCAGCATGGGGCAGGAAGTGGAAAGGGCCAGGCGGGTGCGCGTGTTTGCGCCTTACCAGGTCAACCCCGCGCTCGTCAGCCGCGCCAGGCCGGATTTTATATTCCTGCACTGCCTGCCGGCCCACCGGGGCGAGGAAGTGGTGGACGAAGTGATCGACGGGCCGCATTCGGCGGTGTGGGACGAGGCCGAGAACCGCCTGCACGTCCAGAAAGCGGTGCTCGCCCTGCTCATGCAGAGCTGAAAAAAGTACGGAAAAGGAGAGTTCGATATGGCAAAAGTAGTGCTGGCCTATTCAGGCGGTCTGGACACGTCCATTATCATTCCCTGGTTGAAGGAGAATTACGGCTACGAGGTTATCGCCATGGTCGCCGATCTCGGCCAGGGAGAGGAGCTGGCGCCGCTCAAAGACAAGGCGATCAGGAGCGGGGCCGTTAAAATTTACATCGAGGACGTCAGGCGCGAGTTCGTGGAAAATTACATATTTCCCACTTTAAAAGCCGGCGCCGTCTACGAGGGGAAATACCTGCTGGGCACTTCCATGGCCCGCCCCCTGATTGCCAAAAAGCTGGTTGAAACGGCCAGAAAAGAAGGGGCGGAGGCGGTAGCGCACGGGGCCACCGGCAAGGGCAACGACCAGGTGCGTTTCGAACTGGCGGTCAAGGCGCTCGCCCCCGACTTGAAAATTATCGCGCCGTGGCGGGAGTGGGACATCCGCTCGAGGGAGGACGCCATAGACTACGCCGCCGCCAGGGGCATCCCGGTGCCGGTTACCAGGGACAGGCCCTACAGCATGGACCGCAATCTCTGGCATTTGAGCCACGAGGGGGCCGATCTGGAGGACCCGTGGAAGGAGCCGCCCGCGGACGTTCTAATGATGATCACCCCGCCCGAGAAGGCGCCCGACACGCCGGCCTACGTCAAAATCGATTTCGAGAAGGGCGTTCCGGTCAAGCTGAACGACGAGTCCCTCGATCCCGTCACCCTAATCGACAGGCTGAACGCCGTAGCCGGAGAAAACGGGGTGGGCGTTGCCGACATGGTTGAAAACCGCCTGGTCGGCATGAAGTCCCGGGGAGTTTACGAAACACCGGCCGGAACGGTACTCTTCGCCGCCCACCGCGAACTGGAACTGCTCACTCTTGACCGGACCACCCTGCATTTCAAGGAAATCGTGGCTTCCCGCTACGCCGAGCTCGTCTACGACGGCGTCTGGTTCGCTCCCTTGAGGGAAGCTCTCGACGCTTTTGTGGACGTTACCCAGAGAACGGTGACCGGGACCGTGGTGATGAAGCTCTACAAGGGCAACTGCATCCCCGCCGGGACTAGGTCCCCTTACTCCCTCTACGACCAGGAGCTTTCCACCTTCGGCCGCGACGAGGTGTACGACCAAAAGGACGCCGAAGGCTTCATCAACCTGTTCGGCCTGCCGCTGAAAGTGCGGGCGCTGATGGAGAAGAAGTCGGGGCTGAGGTAGAACAAGCGTTGTCGGAGGTTCTACTCTCTTGTATTTTTGAAGCGCCGCATTGTAATAAGTCGATAGGTAGGAGCCGATCCCTGCATGACAGATTTTCTACATGTATAAGTATTTCTACATGTAGAAATTTTTTTGTCAATTGAGCGTATAAAAATTTCTACATTTTTTCGACACAATTATCTACAGTGCTACAAAAATCGGGACTTTGCAATCATAAAAAACAGGGGGAAGCTTATTTCAAGATCATTCCTGCGCTTCAGGCACGTTAATTGCAATATAATTTGGTGGAGGGCGAGATGTGGACAATGTCAATTTATTGCCAAGAGGTGTCGTATATGCCGTACGGGATTAATTTTTCCAGCGATGAAATGGTAAATTTTTTGATAAAAGTGTTTGATAGCGACCCCGAATGTTTTGTATTTGTTGATCCCGAAGCAAAAGTTATCTGGCTGAACAGGGCTTACCAGAGTTACCTCAACGTCGAACTCGAAAAGGTTCAGGGGAAACCAGTGGTAGATATCATCCCGAATACCAGGCTGCACGTTGTCGTAAAGACAGGCGTGGCGGAAATGGGAAAGGTTCAAAATATTAACGGCAGGCGCGCTATCGTCAACAGAATTCCACTTTACAAAGACGGAAAAATTATAGGGGCCATAGGGAAGGTGCTGTTCAAAACCAAAAAAGAATTCAGCGACCTCGTTTCAAAATTAAAGGAGGAAGTTGATTGTTATAAGCGTGAATTAAATGAAATATATACATCAAAATGGAAATTCGAAGACATTATTACCCGCTCATCGACGTTAAAACACGTGAAAGATCTGGCCCAGAAAATTGCTCCAGTGGATGTCAATGTTATGATACTGGGTGAAAGCGGAAGTGGAAAAGAACTTCTTGCTCACTCGATCCATAATGCCAGCAGGAGAAAATCAAAACCCTTTGTCTGTATCAATTGTGCGGCTATTCCGGAAAATATAATGGAATCCGAACTCTTTGGATATGAGTCCGGAGCTTTTACCAACGCAAAATCCAACGGCAAACTGGGCAAATTGGAGATTGCCAATAACGGCACGGTTTTTCTCGATGAAATTGGCGACATGTCTACTGTCATGCAAGCAAAGCTGCTCAGGTTTTTACAGGAAGGCGAACTGGAGAAAGTCGGATCGGTAAAACCGGTGTCCGTCGATGTCAGGGTAATCTGCGCAACAAACAGAAACATACAAAAAATGGTTGAGGATGGTAAATTCAGAGAAGATCTATATTACCGGCTCAGCAGTATAATCATGGAAATTCCTCCGCTGCGCGAGAGATTGGAGGATCTTGAGATTTTATGTGACCATTTTCTCAAGGGCATCACGGAGAAATGGGCAATGCCTTTAAAGAGGATAGATCCGGAAGCATTGGAAATCCTCAAAAACTATTGTTGGCCCGGCAATATTAGGGAGTTACAGCACCTGCTGGAATCAATATGTTGCATAACTGACGGCGACGTAATCAGAGTAAAAGATCTGCCGAGTTGTTTTTTCAGAGAAACCGGTTACGTTGCGGCTGGAAATAATGAACTGCGAATTAACCGTACAAATGAAGATTTAAGTGATAATAGCAAATTTATTTGTTCAGAGGTTATATATAATAAAGAAAAGGAATTGTTGGAAAAAGTATTGATTAACGTTGGCGGCAATAAAAGAAAAGCAGCGGAAATGTTGGGCATTCACCGTACTACGCTGTATTATAAACTGCGAAAATATAATATGAAATATAAAGCCAATTAAAAATACTATTTGGATATTATGGATTAATAAAAAAATAATGTGATTAGTACGTATCTATATGCGTACTAATTTTTTTTTAGTATTACCGGTAATGGCTACGCTGTGTTGTGTATAACACATGTAGCGATTTTAATACGTGATAATTGTTTAAACATAAATACCATACATGTATGAAAAGTGTATAACAACTGTATAATTAACTGACATAAGCTCGCTAATAATAAAAAAGCGGTGATTATTGTTAACCTGTGCATCTAAGGCGAAAGAACCACTATAAAAGTGCAGGTTTTTATGTTGGCATGCCAATTGCAAAGAAAAAAAATAAATTGTTTTTAAAAAGGTGGTGGGTCATCTACAGTTGCCAATGACTAAAAAAATGGATTAATCAGCGAAGGAGTGATGCACAAGTACAAACCTGAGGAAGAAATAGCTAGTTGTTGTTACTTTTTTATAGAAGCCAGGTTTCAGAAATAATTTCATGCAGGAGGTAATGCGCATATATGGAAGTATTTGGGATATTTTTAAGCCTTGCATTGCTTATTTTCTTTGCTTATCGCGGTTATTCCGTAATTCTTTTTGCGCCCGTTTGTGCTATCGTAGCAGCGCTTTTTAACGGGGCGGCCCTTCTTCCCAGCTACACGGAGGTATTCCTTCCCAATGCGGCCACTTATTTTAAAAACTTTTTCCCGATTTTTATGTTGGGAGCAGTTTTTGGAAAGGTGATGGAGGACAGCGGCGCGGCCTCGTCCATCGCCCATGCGATCATTAAAAAACTGGGGCCCAAAAGGGCCATATTGTCTTCGGTCCTGGCCTGCATGGTTCTGACCTATGGCGGGGTGAGCATGTTTGTCGTGGTCTTCGCCATTTATCCCTTCGCCAGGGCCCTCTTTAAAGAAGCTGATATTCCCAAGCATTTGATCCCCGGCGTTATCGGTCTGGGCGCCTTTGCTTGCACCATGGACGCCATACCCGGCTCACCCCAGATTCAAAACATGATTCCAACCAGATTTTTCGGGACAACCCTCTATGCGGCGCCTGTAACCGGTATGATCGGGGCCGTGGTCATGTTCGTCGTCTATTACGCCTATCTGGAATGGTGCGTGAAAAAGGCAAAAGCAAAAGGAGAAGGCTACGGCCACCATACAGTCAACGAGGCGGATATCCCGGCCGATAAAAAACTGCCCAGTCCTGTGATCTCCGCCATCCCGCTTATAGTGGTTTTGGTTCTCAACTACGTTTTTACCAAGTGGATTGCCACCTGGGACACGACTTTGTTTGAGGCTTACGGCATTAAGATGGCAACCGTTCAGAGTACGTGGGCGCTGCTTGCCGCCCTTGTCGTGGGCATTATCATATCCTGCGCTGCCAACTACAAAGACATGAAAGGCGGCATCGTCAAAAGCCTCAACGCAGGCACGCTCGGTTCCCTGCTGGCAATCATAAACACCTCTTCCGAGGTGGGTTACGGGAACACAGTCGCCAGCCTTGTCGGGTTTAAAGCTTTTTCCAACACCATGCTCAACATGCCGGGCGGGCCGCTGTTGTCGGAAGCCGTAACGGTAAACACCCTGGCAGGTATAACCGGTTCCGCTTCCGGCGGGATGAGCATTGCCCTCGGCATTGCGGCTCCCAAATATCTGGAATGGGCGGCGCAGGCCGGGATAACTCCGGAGGTGCTGCACAGGATTGCCTCCATGGCCTCGGGCGGCATGGACACCCTGCCTCACAACGGCGCGATCATCACATTGCTGGCAGTTTGCGGTTTGACCCACCGGGAGTCTTACAAGCATATCGGCGTTCTCACCGTTGTAAAAACATTGACAGCTTTTCTGATGGTCGGACTGCACGCCCTTATCAAGTTCAACATGTAATATAGGTGTTTTTTTAAAAACGGGCGAAGCGGGGATGCGGTATTGGATGACCCGGCCTCATGTTACTGGAACTGTATGGCGTTTATTGAGCGCACTTTATTATCTTGAGAAAGGAGCAAAAAAATATGGCACCCAAGTTTTTGACTGCGGAAGAAGCCGTAAAACTCATCAAAGACGGGGATACAGTTGCAAGCGTCGGGTTTCTGGGCAATGTGTTCCCGGAGGAGCTGTCCGTGGCTCTGGAAGATCGTTTTCTGAGAACGGCCGGACCCAGAGGCTTAACCTTTATTTACGCGGCTGCCCAGGGTGACGGAAAGGAGCGCGGGCTCAACCACGTAGCCCACGAAGGGCTGGTAAAACGGGTTATAGGAGGCCACTGGAATTTACAGCCGAAAATGGCCAAATTGGCGAATGAAAATAAAATCGAGGCCTATAACCTGCCTCAGGGCACCATATCCCAGCTTTTCCGGGAAATAGCCGCCAGGAGGCCGGGGCTGATTACCCATGTCGGGTTGAAAACCTTTGTCGATCCCCGTGTTGAAGGCGGAAAACTTAATGCAGTTACAAAAGAGGACATCGTTGAAGTTATAACTATCGATGGCAAAGAAAAGCTCTTCTATCGCTCCATACCTCTAAATGTTGCCTTGATTCGCGGTACAAGCGCGGATGAGATCGGCAATATAAGCCTGGAAAAAGAGGCCAACACTCTGGAGGTTCTCTCCGTAGCTCAAGCCGTCCGCAACTGCGGGGGAATTGTGATCGCCCAGGTGGAGCGCGTGGCTGCCGTCGGCAGTCTTGATCCACGCCTGGTAAAAGTCCCCGGTATTCTTGTGGATGCAGTTGTTGTGTCCCACCCGCAATACCACCATCAGACTTTCGCGGAAGTCTATAATCCTTCTTACAACGGAGAAGTCGTTATTCCTCTGAACGAATTGCCGCCGGCACGCCTGGATGAGCGGAAAGTTATCAGCAGGCGGGCGGCATTTGAACTCAAATCGGATTCTGTGGTTAACCTGGGAATAGGCATACCGGAGGGAATTGCTTCAGTAGCTGCGGAGGAAGGCATAAGCGATTTTATGACCCTGACCGTCGAGGCGGGTCCTATCGGCGGCGTTCCTGCTGGCGGCATGAGTTTTGGAGCGGCCACCAACCCTTATTGCATCCTGGACCAAGCTTACCAGTTTGATTTTTACGACGGCGGCGGTGTGGATATCGCCTTTCTGGGTCTGGCTCAGATGGACGGCGAAGGCAACATCAACGTCAGCAAATTCGGGCCTCGCATTGCCGGCTGCGGTGGTTTCATAAATATCACCCAGAACGCTAAAAAAGTGGTTTTCTGCGGCACCTTTAAAGCGGGCGGATTGAAAGTTGATGTGGGCGACGGCAAACTTACAATAGTAAACGAGGGGAAATCTGTCAAGCTGGTCCCGAGAGTCGAGCAGATTACTTTCAGCGGGGAATATGCCCGCCAGCAAGGACAAAAAGTGTTGTATATAACCGAAAGGGCCGTGTTTGAGATGACAGCCGAAGGAGTCGTGCTTACAGAAATCGCGCCCGGCGTTGATCTCGAGCGCGATGTGCTGCAGCAAATGGACTTCAAGCCCCTGGTTTCGCCTTCGCTCCGTACTATGGATAAAAGGATTTTTATTGATGCTCCCATGGGAATAAAAAACAACTAGCTGAATATTTAAAAAAAGGGGATTCTAGTATTTATTAGCACAGTAAAATAACCCATTAAATAAATTTACTAAATCTATATATAAAATAAACTATAAACTCGTAAAGCAAGCTGGCGCTAAATTGTGTATAAGGGGGTGGTTTGGGCAGCTGCAGAAACCAGCTAACTTGTTGGAACAGCGTTTTGTTAGGGTGAAGGTCTACAAGGTTAAAAGTTAACTGGAATCAAGTTCCTTCTGACTAAAACGAAAAATCACGAAAGGAGATAGCCCATGAACTTTCAACTGACCGAAGAGCAGCAGTTAGTGCGCGCCAGCGTAAGAGAATTTTGCGAGAAGTACGTAGATCCCATAGCGCAGAAAGTCGACCAGGA
>Ga0116192_1000331_pt1 | contig 36958 bp, 30 predicted proteins | sample AD_UKC113_MetaG_FD_89876 | JGI IMG/M metagenome (GOLD analysis project Ga0116192, IMG submission 89876) | Active sludge microbial communities of municipal wastewater-treating anaerobic digesters from Hong Kong - AD_UKC113_MetaG | ecosystem: Engineered > Bioreactor > Anaerobic > Digestate...
AACTGCTCCCGTTTCAGAAGCTCGAACGTGCTCCCGGAGATCCAGCGCGCGTTGCGGAACTCCACCGCCACGGGCAGCCCCGGCAGCAGTTCGCGGAATTTTTTAAGGTAATCACGGTTTTCCTGGGTATTGTGAAAGGAATAGGGAAACTGGGCCAGCACGCAGGCCAGCCTGCCGGACTCCGAAAGCGGGCGGACCGCATCTGCAAACTGACCGAAGATTTCGGGCCCGCCGTCCCTCGCATGAGTCATCCCCTGAAACGCCTTGAGGGCAAAGCGGAAGCCGGGCGGGGTTTTTGCGGCCATACCCCCGATCATCTTTCTGCCGGGCATGCGGTAATAAGTGGCGTTGATTTCCCCGAAGGAAAACTCCCGGGCGTACAGTTTCAGCATATCCCCCTTTTTTGTTCCCGACGGGTAGACGGCGCCCACCCAATCCTGGTAGCTGTAACCGGCGGTGCCGATATAAAACACGTTTCGCCCCCCCTTGCCCGGTCCCTGCCGCAAAGTGCCGGACGGCTTGAAATACAGGCACTCAAATGTCTTTTTTGGAGAAGATTTTTACCGCCAGAGCCAGAAGAAATACAATGTACAGCCCCGTATACACCATCATCCAGACGCTGGGCTCCGACCCGCTGCCGAATGGGCCCAGCATGTAGGAAGATAAAGATACTCCCGGTGCGGACAGGAGGCTGTGCACGATTTTCCTGTAAACGGCGTCGGCGGGCATGATCAAGCTGGATGCGATGCCGATGTCGACAAGAACCGGGCTTTTTGCCAGGTAGCCGACCTGCTCCAGCATGCCGCCCACTACCCCGGCCGCGTAAAGCATGAAGGCGGCAATTCCGTTGGCCAGGGTGGAAAGAAAAGTGGTTCCGAACATGGTAACCGCCAGAAGAATCAAAGGCTGAAGGCAAAAAAGAGCTGCCGCGCCCGCTTTGACCGGGACGCTCAAGCCGGTATTAAAGCGGACAATCAGCAATACGGCGGCGTAAAACAAAACGGCAAAGACCGTGAGCATCAAACCGTAGCCCAAAAACTTGCCCGCAATGATTTCCGATCGCCTTATAGGCCTCGGCACGACGGCGTAAATGGTTCCGTTTTCAATTTCCCCGGAGACAGACCCCACTGCCGCCATAACAGCCAGAAAAGCGATGATAAAACTGCCGAAATACAGGCCCAGGGAAAGAAACTGGGGCGCTATCATCGCTTTCACGGGTCCGGCGTGGGCAGCCAGATCTTTATACCCGTAGTGCACGCCGGTACCGTACAGGGCCAGAAAGGCGGCGGCCAGGACAATGGTGACCGTGAGAATGCGTCGGCGGACCGCCTCTTTAAAAGTCAAGGCGGCAATTGTCAGCATAACTGTCCGTCACCTCCCCGGACGAGTTCCACGAACAGGTCTTCCAGGGAACTGTGCCGCGGCTCCAGGCTGAACAGGCGGCCGCCGCCGCTTACCACCGCCTCGGCCAGGGCGGGTATCCCCTCCCTGCCGTCCAGCGAAATCCTTACCAGCCGGCCGTCGATCTTCAGGGAACTGCCCAGGGCGGAAAGCTTTGTCACTATTTCCGCTGTCAGACCTTCCACTTGCATCTCCACTTCCACCGTTTTTGCAAGCAGTTCCGCAAGACTGCCTTCCGCCGCGATTCTCCCCTTATTGATAATTGCCACCCGGTCGCAGATCATTTCAATCTCGCTCAATAGATGGCTGTTGAGAAAAACGGTTTTGCCCCTGTCGCGAAGTTCGGTAATAATTTCGCGCACCTCCCGCCGTCCCAGGGGATCGAGGGCCGAAGTGGGCTCGTCCAGGAAAACCAGATCGGGATCGGGCAGCAGGGCGCAGGCCAGCCCCACCCGCTGCTGCATTCCCTTGCTGTACGACCCCACCTTCTGTTTCTCCTTGCCGCCCAGCCCCACCCGCTCGAGCACCGCCGGTATGCGGCGCTTTTTCTCCGCTCCGCTCATCCCGTACAGGGAAGCGTGAAAGGAGAGGAGTTCCTCGCCGGTAAGCCACTCCTGATAACGAAAATTTTCGGGCAAAAAGCCGATTTTCCGCCTGGCCTGCAGGTCGCCCAGAGGGCGGCCCAGAATTTGCGCCGTTCCGGAGGTCGGGAAGAGGAGTCCCACCAGCATCTTCACCAGAGTGCTTTTTCCCGCACCGTTCGGGCCCAGAAGGCCAAATATTTGCCCCTCGCCGAGCGAGAGGCAAATATTCGAGCATCCGACCCTGTTGCCGTACATTTTAGTCAGGTTGTCGGTTACTAAAATCATACAGTTTCGACCACTCTCTATTTCATGGATGAGGCGATTTCCAGGGCCTGCTCCAGGGTTACGCTGCCGCCGACCATATACACCGTGCCGGCTTTTTGCCAGATCAGGCTGCCGGAAAACTCGCGGTCCCCGGTTCCCCCGGCGGAAGAACCGATAAAGACCCCCTGCGACCCTGCCACGTCAACCTCCCGCGAAGTGCCGTTAAAATCCGGAATCACGAAAGTGTGCTGCCAGTCGCCGATTGACGCCAACTGACTGCGCAGGTTTTCGGGCAGGAAAGGCAGCGCCAGGAGCGCGTCCCTGACGGCGCTCACATCCTCAACAGGTGCGATCAACTCGGGACTCCTGCTCTGCCCCACGAAAATCCGCCGGTTGTCCGGTCCGGCATAGGCGGTTATAAACTGGACAGGCGCCTTCACCGTGAAAGTCTTGCCGTTGAGTTCGCCGGGGAGCAGCTTGACACTCCCGAACGATCTTAAAATCCGGTTGGCGCTTTCCGTATCCAGAGTGAAATTCAGGGTCCCTTCCGGGTTTTTATTGATTTCCTGCAGCCGGAAGCCGTCGGGAAAGGCGGCAGGCAGCTTGAGCGGAAAATCCGCTGCGGCGCGCGCCTCTTCCAGGGTGACCGGGCCGGGAGTTCCTTCAAATTTCAACTCAATCGTGCCGAAATTTTCAATGCCGATCTCGCCGGCTCCTTCCCGCAACGCTTTTTCGATGCGGGTCATATCTTCCGGAGTAATGCTCACTGTTTTTACTTTTTCCACCCGGAAAACCGCAAGCAGTTCGCCGGCCGCGGACCTTACCGAACCGAAGCTGAGGGAAACCGCCAGGGCCAGAACTACTGCCGCGGCAATGGCCGCCATGCGATATTTTGACAACATTTCAAATACTCCTTTCCTCAAGCGCGTACTGCCCCGCCCGGCCGGCGGCGCGCCGCCGGACCGGCTCCGGGCCGCGCCGGCCCTGCTGCGGACGTAGCCGTCCAGCCTGGCATCGGTAAAGGACTGGTTTTCCCTTAACCGGCCCAGCAGGTCGCGGCACGAACGGCAGTTTTGCAGGTGTTCTTCAATTTCATCTCTTGTGCCGGAGACTGCTTCCCCGTCCAGAAATGCCTGCAGAGTACCCTCGTCACAGCACACCGTCATCACTTCCTTTGAGCCTTATTATATACTCGGCCTTGAACCTGGCGCGGGCCCGCGCCAGCAATGTGCCGACGGAGGATTCCTTCACACCGATAGCCTGTGCTATAACAGCGTAATTCATTCCGGAAAACTTCAGAAGCAGGCAGGCCCGATCCCGTTCCGGCAAAAGCTCAAGCACCTGACGGGTGAGGGCTATCTCCTCGCTCCGCACCAGCGCCTCCTCCGGATCCGCCTCCGGCGTTCCGGGGAGGTTGCCGAAGCCGGCCTCCCGGCGGCGCCTGCCGTTCTCGCTGCGCAACTGGTTGTAAGCCAAATTGGTGGCCACCCTGGTCAGCCACCCGCCCAGGTTGGAAAAATCCCGGGGCGGGGACTGGTACAGTTTGACAAACGTTTCCTGGGCAACGTCCTCCGCGGCGGTACGGCTGCCCAGAAGACAGGTAAGCCTGCGGCATACTGCAGGATAGTACCGTTCAAAAAGCTCCCTGAAACCGGTTGTTTTTTTTCCGTGTTCGGCGACGTTTGACGGCAGGACCATCCGGCACCTCCGCAGGGTGGTTTCATAATAATAACACAATCGGAGAGATTTTTGTGACAGAAAAAAACGAGATAGCTGAGACTTACTGCCTCACAGTGTATTTGATCCGGTTCGCGTCCAGCACCTCTTTCAGCGTCCGGGTATTGATTTCTTCTAACAGACCGGCGCGAATCCATTTCCGGGCCTGAATTTTTATCGATCTGCGCTTTGCTACTTCTCAAAGCGCAGCGCTTCGATGGGATCAAGCCCTGCCGCCTTTCTGGCGGGGTAATAGCCGAAAAAAATCCCGATTGCCGCAGAAAAACCGGCGGACAGCAGGACGGAAAAAAACGTAACGTAAGTCGGCCATCCGGCAAGTTTTGAAATTATTTTGGCGCCCGCCGTTCCGATCAGAATCCCTATAAGCCCCCCGACCAGGCAAAGCACCAGAGACTCCACCAGGAACTGATTGCGGATATTTCCCTCGGTCGCACCCACAGCCATGCGCAAGCCGATTTCCCTCGTTCTCTCCGTTACCGAAACCAGCATTATGTTCATAATCCCGATGCCGCCCACCAAAAGGGAAACGGCGGCCACGCTGGCCAGCAGCAGGGTCATGACGGCGGAAGTATTCTCCACCGCGGCAAGTACCGAGGTCAGGTTGCGCACGTTGAAATCGTCGGAATTCGCGCCCGTTATGCGGTGCCTTTCCCGCAACAGGCTTTCTATCTCGCTCTGAACGGAATTCATGCTCTCCGGCGTGACGGTCTGAACGTTGATCATCCGGACATGCTTGACGCCCATCAATCTCCTCTGGACGGTGGTGACAGGAACGTATACGATGTTGTCCTGCTCCTGTCCGGCCAGGGCGGCGCCTTTGGGAGTCAAAACGCCCACAACCGTAAAGGACAGTTTGTTGATTCTGATAATTGCGCCGACGGGGTCCACATCGGGAGGGAAAAGGTTTTCCGCCACCGTTTGACCCAAAACCGCTACCGGGGCGGCAGTTTCAACGTCGTCCGGGGTAAAAAACGCGCCTGCGGCCGCAGGCCAGTCCTTGATAATCTGCAATTCCGGGGTGGTCCCGTCCACCTGGGCGGTCCAGGTTTGGCTGGCATACCCTATGGTCGCGCTTGTACTCAACTCGGGCGCAACCCGGGCCACCATCCTTAGCCCGGCTATGGCTTCGGCGTCCTCCAACGTAAGCGTGTTAACGTTTCCGCCCGCCCCCCTCACCGCTCCCTGCCCGGCCCCGGGGAAAACCATCAGCAGATTGGAACCCATGCTGGAGATCTGGTCCTCAATCATCTTGCCGGCCCCCTGCCCCACGGAAATCATAATGATAACCGCCGAAACACCGATGATAATGCCGAGCATTGTCAGGGCGGATCTGAGTTTGTTCGCCCTCAAGCCGTTTATCGCCACTTCGAAGTTGTTTGCAAAGTTCATCTTCAGGCCTCCGTGCCGGCCGGAAGTCCGGCCAAATCTTCAGCTGCGTTTCTCTGATGCAATACCGGCGCGTCCTCCGTGATCCGGCCGTCCTTCAACATGATAATGCGGCGGCAGTAAAGCGAGATGTCCTTTTCATGGGTAACCATCACCACGGTAATGCCCTTCTCCTCATTGAGCCGCTGGATGACTGAAACGATCTCCAGGCCCGTTTTCGAGTCGAGCGCGCCGGTCGGCTCGTCGGCCAGGATCAGGGAAGGGTTGTTTACCAGGGCACGGGCAATCGCCACTCTCTGCTGCTGGCCGCCGGACATCTGGTTCGGATAGTGGTTTGCATAGTCCGGCAGGCCGACCCAGTTCAAGGCCTCCCTGGCCCTGGCCTCCATGGCCTCCTTTTCCCAGCCCGCATATACGAGCGGCAGCTGGACATTGGCCAGCACGCTCATTCTCCCCAGCAGATTGAAACCCTGAAAAACGAAACCGATCTTTTTATTGCGGATGGAGGCCAGCCGGGTTTTATCCAGTTCGGACACATTTTCCCCGTCCAGATAATATGTGCCCTCCGTAGCCTTGTCCAGACAGCCGATGATGTTCAGCAACGTGCTCTTGCCCGAACCCGAGGCGCCCATGACCGCCACCATCTCCCCCTGCCGGACGGACAAACTCACGCCCTTCAGGGCCGGAACCCGGTTCTCTCCCATTTTATACACCTTACTGATATTTTCAAGTACAACGGCTTTTTTACTCATAACGCCTCCGCAAGAAAAAAACTTCGACAGGCCTCCGTTCAGCGCCTTGTCGTCACCCGCATCCCCGCAGACGGCGCGCCGCCCTGCCTGCCCTGAGCGCCGGCGGCGGAAGGCTGGTCCAGGGAGCCGGTGATTACCGTTTCCCCTTCGTTCAAACCTTTCACGATCTCATAATTTCTCAGGTCCGACAGCCCCAGAACCACCCTGCGGGGCGCGGGCTGGCCGGAAGCGTCCAAAACGACGACGAAAGACTGCTGTTCCCGGCCGCCGCCCCTGTCCGCCTCCTGATTTTCAGCCGCGGCGCCGCTGCCCGGCCCGGAGTTCCCGCCCCGGGGACCGCTGTCGCTCCCTCCCTGAAAACCGTCCAGATTGAGGGAACCGGACTGCTTCATCCTGTTCAGATAACCGACCGCAAAGGTTACGGCCCCCTTTGGAACGACGAGGGTGTTCTCATGCCTTTCAACAATTATGCTCACGTTTGCCGGCATCCCGGCCTTCAGTTGGGTATAGTTTGTTTCCGGCTGAATGATTACGTCGTAAATCTGCACGTTGGAAAGCGTATACGCCTGAGGGGATATGCTGCTCACCCTGCCGGTGAAGGTCTTTTCTGGAAAGGAATTGACGGTAAATTCCACCTTTTGGCCGACCGCCGTCCTGCCGATGTCGGCCTCGTTGACCTGGGCCTTCACCTGCAGGTCCTCGGAGATCACGACGATAAAACCGCTGCCGCTGCTGGTGTTATTGTTGTTGGCCGTCGCCCGCTGGCCCTCCGCGCCGTTTACGGCGCTTACGATGCCGTTTAAGGGACTGAACATCTTCGCGCCGGCCAGGTCGTCCCGGGCCATTTGCAGTTGAGCCCTGTAGTTTTCCACCTGGGTTATGGCCGACGCGATTTCGGACTCGGCGTTGATCAATTCCTTCTGTACGCTTTCAAGATCGGCCAGTGATACCGCCCCCTCCTGATAGAGCTTTTGGTAACGCTCCAGTTTGGCTCTGGCCAGGCCGTAACTGGTCAGGCCCGCGCCGGAACCCGTCCCCTGCCCGGTGCCGGCCGTCAGAAGCGCCAGTCTGGTTTCCGCCCCCTTTAAATTTGCCTCGGCCTGCCTTGCCTGGGCCTCCAGATTAGTGATGTCCTGTTCGGCCAGAAGCTGGCCCGCCGTAACCCGGTCACCCACTTTGACGTGGATTTTCCTGACCGTCTCCGCGTTTTCGAAGTTCAGCGAGACGATGCTCACCGGCTCAACGGTGCCGCTGGCCGATACGCTGCTGGTGACGACGCCGCGTTTGACGGTATCGGTCAGGTAGTTACCCGAAGCCTTTTTCAGGTTCCCCGTCGCAAAGTAACCGGCCAACGCAACGGCTGCGACTGCCGCAATAACAAAATATATTTTTCTCTTTCCCGCCAGCCCGGCAAGGGCAACATTGTTCGTGTTTTGCAAAACGGTATCCCTCCCGGTTTTTTTTTACCTTTTTCACTTGAAACTCGCGGCAAACTCAAGCGAAATGTGGTGCTTCCACCACCAGGATAACCTGCATAAGGCCACCTCCCGCTCAACGAAAAAACTCTCGCAGGCCGCCTGTCAATCCTGCACGGCTGCCTGCCCTGCATGCTATTTTGCAGTCCGGGAATGGGTCAAAAGCATATCTTCCGGCGAGGCCGCCCGCCGCCGGAGGTTCCGTCTCCGCTCAACTTCGCGCCGGTCCGCGGCGGCGCATAGCGGAGTCAAATGAAAAAAGCCGGGCACATACCGGCTCAGCCCGCTTCTTCCCAGTAAATCTCCACACTGTCCCCTTCCTTGAGAACATCCGTGTATCCGGCCTCGGAACCGTTCACTTTGAGGACTACAGTACCCTTCCGGTAAGAGCGGTCGAAATCGATATAATTGAAGATATCCACGAAGATGTACTGTTTTTTCCCTTCCATCCTTATTTTTTCCCCGTTCACCGTGACATTTATCGCCTCCGGGCCGGTCTGGCCGGCTCCGGGGCTTGCCGCGGTTCCCGCGTGCCCGTCCTGGTTTCTCCCGACCAGTTTTATCTCGTCTCCTTCCTCAAGCTCGTAGCCGTGGTCCGCCTGACGCCCGTTGACAAGCAAAACGGCGCCGGCAAGGCCGCCGTCCCCGAAAATGTCCCCCGCCGTCCAACTGATTTCCAGCCGGTCGCCGTCTTTAATTTCGCAGTCCGGCTGCGCCCGCTCCCCGTTCAAAAGACAGACGGGCTCCAGAGCCTTTGGTTCGCCGTTCAAAACAACGTTTCTTTTCCCCGCGCCGCCGATCACATCCCCCACCAGCATCCTGGCGTCATCCCCGTCAACGGCCCTCAACACTTTTATTTCGTCACCCTCTTTAACCGGTGACTTCAAGCTCGCCCGCCTTCCGTTGATATATATTTCCGCCGGCTTGGCCAGGCTTCCGTAAATTGTCTGCGGCCTGCCGTTCAAAGAAAATTTCAGGTTCCTGCCGTTATGTCCGATCAAGTCCCTGGGGTTGAAGTCAACCGCGCTGAGCACGTTGGAGACGGTCAGGCCCGTGGAATTAAAAAGGCTGAACTCTTTGCCGTCCACCTTCACCTTGATGAAGTTCTGGCCGAGTTTTTTTATGGCCACCGTGGCGATACCCACAACTGTAACCCCTTCGGGACCTTCCAGGCCGTCCTCGTCAACGGCAAGGTTCTGGATGGCATCCCTTCCCCTTACGGCAACCTTCTGCTGTTCGATGCCGAGCTTGCCGGCGAGCTTGGCGGTCAGGCCGGGAAGACGCGAGCCTCCGCCCACGCAAAAAGCCGTCCTGGGCGGTTCCCCGCCGTTAAGATTTAAAATCACCTCCGCAACCTCGGAGGCGTGCTTGTCCAGCACCGGGTCGATGAGTCCGGCGACCTCCTCGGCGGTCGTGGTGTTTTCCATGCCCAGGATGTCCCTGTATGTGATAGTGCCTCCCCTTTCAAGGGAGCGCTTGATCTTTTCGGCTTCGTTGAAACTGACGAGCAGGCCTTCCGAAATCGCTTCGGTGACCTCGTCTCCGGCAAACGGTACCATGCCGTACGATACCACCGAACCTTTCCTGGTAATGGCTATGTCGGAGGTCCCCGCACCTATGTCGATGAGAGCGAGATTCAGCAGCCTGACGTTTTCGGGGATCACCACCTCGATCGCCGCTATCGGCTCCAGGGTGAGGTTTACGGGCTCCAGGCCCACCCTCCGCAGGACGGAATGAAGGCTGTTGACGACCGACTCGGGCAGGAAGGTGGCCAGGACATCGGCTCCGATTGTCTTCCCGACGTGCCCGACAAGGTTGCTGATTGGATAGTTGTTTAAATAATACCTGACCACGCTGTAACCAACGCAGAAATACCTGTCGCCGCCCGCCTCGTCACGGCCGAGCCCGTCCTGCGCTTTCTTTATTCCGGCGATTTCCAGGCTGTCGACCGTTGCGCCGTCTATCTCCGTTCCGTCGTCCACCTCCATCTCCACGCGGCACTGCCTGGTTATCAGCGACCGGCCCGCGGCGGCTATGGCCGCCCTGGTCAGCTTGAAACCAACCTTTTTCTCGAGGTTGCTCTTGACTTCCATTACCGTGTCGGCAACTCTGGAAATGTCGTGGATCTGGCCGTCGTACATCGAGCGGCTTTCGTGCTCGACGGAGCACTGGGCCGCCACCCGCAGCACGCCTGACTCGACCAGGGCGACGATACCGATGACCGATCTCGTTCCGATGTCGAGGGCAAATATCGAGTTGTCCCCGGAAGGGATTATTCTTGGCATTTTGATCCCCTTGGTCTGCTATTTTCCGCAAATCCCAACAAAAGTATATAACATGACGGGAGTTTGTTCAACAATTACCAGCAGCTGCTACCCGGAAGAGATTTTTTTAAGGGTCGCACCAACCCTCAGCAACTGTTTCAGCCAAAACCGCCCGCGGCTATTACCTGGACAAGTCCCAGGAGCAGCAGAATCCACGACCAGGGAACAGAAAAGCCGGCAAAAACTCCGGCCGCCATGAAGATAAAACCGGATATCCGCAGGACGGCCTTCCATTTTCCAGTCATTTACAAGCTCCTTTCCAAACACCGCGGCCGGCCGGCGGGCACCGGACCGGCTAGGTCGTTCTTCCACATGATTATCGCGTCTTCACCGGTATCCGTGTAGTAGCGCTTGCGGGTTCCTTTCTCCTCAAAACCCAGAGAGGCGTACAAACGTCTCGCAATCCGGTTGGAAGGCCTCACCTCGAGAGTCATCCTGACGACGCCCGATAAAACGGCCCGCCTGATCATCTCCAGCATCAGCGCCCTGCCGATTTTATTCGTCCTGTGCGCGGGGCTCACAGCAAGATTCGTTATGTGCGCCTCGTCAATGATCACCCACATGCCCGCGTATCCCACCACTTTTTCGCCGAGCAGGGCGACAATATATAATGCGAATCTGTTCTGCAGAAGCTCCGAACGAAATGCGTCAAGCGACCACGGGGAGGGAAAGGACTTTTTCTCTATGTTCAATACCTGTTCCAAATGAGCCGGCCGCATCTCCTCGAAAGTCACCTTCAACGGTCTCTTCCCCCGGTGGCGTGTTTTTTAAGCCAGACCGCCTCCGCTTCCGATACCCTGATATATTCCGGGCGAACATCCCCCGGGTCCATACCCCGGCCTTCCATGATCGCTTTCAGGCCCATTCCGGCCACCGCTCCCCCCCTCGGAAAGCTTGCGGCTGCCGGGGCGAACGAGGCCAGCCCCTTCAACCCGGCTTCCAGAAGGGAACGGCAGGCCTGTACGCCGTCACCCAGAAATGTTACCGGTTTTTGAATTTTCAGGAGCCTTTCCGCCAGCGCCTCCGGGGCTAAAGCCGCCGGTTCCGCCAGAACTTTCATCCCGGACCCGGTAAAATCGTACAAAGCAGTATAGACCTCATTCTTTCTGGCGTTCAATACCGGGCAGAGCAGCCTTCCGTGCCCGGCCAGCGGATAGACCAGGGCTTCCAGGGTGGAAATCCGCACAAGGGGCAGGTTCCATACCTGGGCGAGAGCTTTCGCCGTACTCATGCCGATACGCAGGCCGGTGAAGGAGCCCGGACCGCCGGAAACAGCTATGCCGGCAAGTTTGTCCCGGTCTATTTCCGCTTCTTCCATTACCGCCTTTATCATGGGCAGCAAATTTACCGAATGCGTCCGCTTGTTCAAGACCATGCGCTCCGCGAGAATACCGCAATCCCCGGCTACAGCCGCCGAAGCTACGGAAGTCGCGGACTCAATCCCCAGTACGCACAACAGCCTTCAGCTCCTCCACCATGCCCCGGTATCTCTCACCCAGCGGCTTTACGCAAATCTCCCGCAGGCTATCCTCCCCGGGAACCGTCCTGATCACAACGTCGAGCCTCTCCCCCGGAAGGCCTTGCCCCGCTCTTTCCGCCCATTCCACCAGAGTGACACCGTTCCCGTAGAAATATTCCTCGCAGCCGAGATCCTCGATTTCCCCCGGGTTTTCCAGCCGGTAGAAATCCATATGGTAAAAAGGAATCCTTCCAGAATACTCGTTAATCAAAGTAAAAGAAGGGCTCGTAACATGGCCGGCGACGCCGAGGCCGCGGGCCACACCCTGGGCGAACCTGGTTTTCCCGGCTCCGAGTTCTCCGTTCAAGCATATCACGTCTCCGGCCCGCAGGAAACGGGCCAGTTTCTCCCCCACGCCGGCCGTTTCCTCCGGCGCCGAGGTTTTGATGAAAAGCAAGGCGTTCACCCCAATAATATATTATAACCCCATTTTACGGGTGCAATATGCTTCACTTCCTGAAATGATCGTACCCCCTTTTTGCCAGGCCGGAAATTTCTCCGTTTCTCCATTCGACAAGGACCTCGCGGGAAGCGGTTATTTCCCCCACGCGATAAACATTTATACCCTTTTGGGCCGCCGCTCTCACCACTTTCTTCTCCGCTCCGGGGTTTACGGTAAAAACCAGTTCGAAATCTTCACCGCCGTACAGCGCCCACTCCAGGGGATCGGCGCCGGCCTCCCGCGCGATCATACGCACCCGGCTGTCCAGGGGTATGTCCTTGCTTCTGATCAGGCAGCCCGTGCCGCTTGCGCCGCATATCTCGTGCATCTCGCCCGCCAGGCCGTCGCTGATGTCGTCCATCGCCGACACTCCGAGCGCGGCGAGGACTATTCCCGCCTCGACCCGCGGCGCCGGCATGGTATGAGCGCGGCGGCAGTAATCGGCAATCTCCGGCGGAAAAGTCCTTGACGCGTTTTGAAAGATGTAGAGGCCGGCGGCCGGAGCGCCTAAAGGACCGGTCACATAGACCGAATCCCCCGGCCGGGCGCCGCTCCTGTATACCGCCATTCCGGGTCCAACCTCTCCAAGCAGGGCCACGTTGATCACCAGACGGTCGGGGCTGCTTACCGTGTCGCCACCCACGATATTGACACCGTAAGTTTTGGCCGCCTCCCTGAGGCCGTCGTAAAGCTCCAGCACGCCGCCGGAATCCAGCCCGGGCGGAACGGCAAGAGAAACCAGGGCGTGAGCCGGTTCACCCCCCATGGCAGCGATATCGCTGATGTTTACCGCAAGCGCCTTCCAGCCGACCTGCCGGAAAGTGCTGTACTCCAAATTAAAATGAACTCCTTCCACCATCATGTCGGTGGTAAAAAGAAGCCACGCACTCCCGCGCGTTTTCAGCACCGCGGCGTCGTCACCCGCACCCGTGATTACGCCGGCCGGGTTGTATAACAGATCCCTCGTCAGGGCTTCGATCAGGCCGAATTCGCCGAGTTCGGACAGTTTCACGGCTTATCTCTCATTTTCTGAAGTATTTCCTGTTCAAGGACATAAGTCTCATATCTCAACTTTTTGAATCCCCCGGCAGCGGGGCCGAGAAGCTTGCCGAATTCCTCAAGCACTCTGGCGGCCTCCTGCACGCGCTTCAGATTCGCCACCGCAAGTTCAAAAAGGCTGTTTCTGCTCCTTTCCTGCCGTGTCCAGGATTCAGCCCCGACATCACCGGCAGAATCCCTGGAGCGGACAAGTTCGTACACGCCTCCGGGCAATTCGCCCGCCGTCGAGGACAGGCTGTGGCGAATATCCTTGAGCCGGGAGGTCAGGTCCGCATCGTCGAGCACAAAGCGGGCGATTTCCTCCAGGACCCTCAGACCCTCTCTGGCCCGGTTCAGGTTCGCGTCAACAACACGGTACACCTCGCGCATTTAAACACTCCTAAAGCAAAAATCGCCTCCGGCGATTTTCGCGCATTTTCAATAAAATTATACCAGAGCCGCCCCCAGTCGAACAGCAAACCTCGCAAAAAACTTTCTACCGGAGCCTCACGCATAATTGCCGCCGGCCGCAATACCGGATTTTTGGCGCTTTGCCGTATATTCCTCAAGAAACTCCTTGATTTCCAGAACATCAAACGGTTTGGCTATACAGCGCATGGCTCCTTTTTCGAGCGCCAGGGCAACAGTTTCATCCGAGCCGTAGGCAGTCATGATAATTATATCAATTCCGGGAAACTGCGACTTGATCTTTTCCAGTGCTTCCAAGCCCCCCATTACAGGCATCCGCACATCCATAAAGACAAGGTCCGGGTGGAACGAAAACACTGAAGAGATAGCCTCGAGCCCGTTTTTGGCCGTCTCCGTCCGGTAACCCGCTTCTCTGGCCACGACATCCAGAAGGTAACGAACTCCTGTCTGATCGTCTACAATTAAAATTTTCAGCGGCTCCTGCCTCATTTCGGCACCTCACGACAAAAAATAACATGAAATAACATTTAAGTATAACGTTCCCAGTGTAATTCGACGGACCAGAACAATTTCCTTTCACTTTTTAATTTTTTTTACACTTTTTCTCAAAAAAATTTACCGGGAAGCCGCAAACACTTCCCTGCCGTTTATGAAAACCTTCTCCGCCCTGGCGGCGACATCAAAGGGATGCCGGCTCCAGACGACGATATCGGCGTCTTTTCCCGGCTCGATGCTTCCCAGGCGTTCTCCGAGACCCAATATCTCTGCCGCATCGATCGTTACGGACCTCAGGGCGCGCTCGGGGGAAAGACCTCCCTTCACAGTCAACGCGGCGGACACCGACAAATACTGGATTGGAACCACCGGGTGGTCAGTCATGACGGCAAACCGAACACCCGCTTCAGCCAGCATTCTCGCCGTTTCGAGAGTGATCCCCTGCATTTCCACCTTGGCCCGGTTGGTGATCACCGGGCCGATCACCGCAGCCACACCCCTGGCGGCAAGCCGGGCAGCCACCAGGTGACCCTCCGTGCAGTGCTCGATGACGAGCTTGACCCCGAATTCCCCGGCAATGCGGACGGCGGTCATAATGTCGTCGGCCCGGTGCGCGTGCACTCTCAAGGGAACGTCTCCCCTCAGCACTCTCGCCACGGCCTCCATTTTCAAGTCCCTGTCCAAAGACTCCTTTTTTAAATAATCCAGGCCTTTGACAAAAGTTTCCCTGAGCAGGGCCGCCGAAGCCATGCGGGTGTAGGGCGGTTTTTTTTCACGTCCGTAGCTGCGCTTGGGGTTCTCTCCGAGAGCGGCCTTGAGGCCCGCCGGGAATTGAACGACCATCTCGTCCACAACGGTTCCGGCGGTCTTCATCGCCACCATCTCGCCCCCGATGATGTTGGCGCTTCCCGGTCCCGTAACGACAGTCGTCACTCCTCCGGCCAGAGCGTCCCTGAATCCCAGGTCGGCCGGATTGACGGCGTCTACGGCACGCAAGTGGGGAGTCACCGGATCCGACATCTCATTGCTGTCATCCCCTTCTTCGCGGTAAATTTCCTCCGCTATACCCACATGACAGTGGGCGTCGATCATACCGGGCATCACTATCTTGCCGGTAACATCTACGGCTTTAGCCCCCGGCGGAATCACCACGCCTGCTTCCACACCGGCTATCTTTCCCTCATCCACCAGGACCGTTCCTACTTTTACAGGGGGCCCCCCCATGGTAAAAATACAACCGCCGAAAATTGCAAGCATTTATTCCATGCCACCTCACATATCTCTGCATCTTGACTTTTTCTTCTTCAGCCCCCGTCCAAATCCTTTCAATTTCAAAAACCTTCTTGCCGGCGAGCTTGGCGGTCAGGCCGGGAAGACGCGCCCCCCGCCGCACTCTTCCCGCCTGCAATCACGGCGGCGGCATCCACAAGCGACTTAAAAATGTTCAAAAATCTTTCGTCCAGCCCGCACATATCTTCCGGGTGAAACTGGACGCCCACGGCGTATCCGCTCTCCGCCTCTATTCCCTCAATCACGCCTTCCGGAGAACGGGCGGAAACCCTAAAACCTCCGGCAACCCGCGCCACGGCCTGGTGATGAAAACTGTTGACGCGGATCGCGGCGCCGCCCAGCATGCCGGCCAGCATGCTTCCCGGGACAATCTCCAGTCCGTGCGTGGGATACCAGCGGGGAGCGGCCTGAAAATGTTTCAACGGAGAACCGGTCATGAGGGAAATGTCCTGGCACACCGTACCTCCCGCCGCAACGTTTATCACCTGGATACCCCGGCAGATGCCCAGCACAGGCACACCCCGCTCCAGCGCAAGCCTGGCGACACCGATTTCAAAAGAGTCCCTGCCGGGGTTTATTTCACCGGCAAGAGGGGACGGCTCCTCGCCGAATAAAAAGGGATCCAGATCCCCTCCGCCCGGAAGAACGATGCCGTCGACCAGCGCCAGATAATCCGCTTCAAAACCTTTCAACACGGGGAGGAGCACCGGCACCCCCCCGGCCGCCGCAACGGCTGAAGGGTAGCTGCCGTTCAAAAACAGTCTCCCGCCGTTTGTTTCGCACGAACAGGCAATCCCGATCAGCGGCTTCATGTTCACTTTCCTTCACCAGTTTTTCTATAAAAAATATAAGCGCATTGAAGGACGGGATTGCCTGTACAAAAGAAAAACCCCTCACTTTTTTCAGGGCTAAAAACAGGCTTTCGACAAACCGGCGTTTTTTCCAGCCGGTTCAGGTGTGCGTTACAAATCCGGGAAAAAGAAGGGCTGACTCACGCCGGAAAGGAGCCTTGAGCTACAATTCGATCAAACCCAGGCTTATTTCAACAGCCTCGTTCACCTTTTCCATCATTTCGCCGTCGAGGGAGGTCACCTTTTCCATAAGCCTGCTCTTGTCGATGGTTCTGAGCTGCTCGAGAAGGATTACCGAGTCCTTTTCCAGGCCGTCCGGCCTCGCGGGCATTTCTATGTGAGTCGGCAGCCTGGCCTTCTCGATTTGTGAAGTAATTGCGGCCACGATGGTGGTGGGACTGTACTGGTTGCCTATATCGTTCTGCAAAACAAGAACCGGCCTGGTTCCCCCCTGTTCCGACCCTACGACGGGGCTCAAATCGGCGTAAAAAACATCTCCCCTGCGTATCTGCACGGCTATTTTACCCCCGGGGCGGACAGTTCGCAGAGATTACCCGCCTCCGCTTCAAGGTTAAAATGCTCCTCTGCGATACTCAGATTTATGCCGGCCATTTGAATGTAACCGTTTTTTATCTCTTCCCCAAAAAACCGCCTTTCCTTTTCACCGGCATACCGTTTTGCAGCCGGCCGGGCAATTTCACTCCGCTTCGGCCGACCGGCGGACCCGGTCCGGTCCGTCCGGCGCAAACTTCCGCCGGGCGAACCTGTCTTCGACCTTCCTGGCCCGGACACCAGCATCCCCCCTCCGCGAGCGAAATCTCCTTACGGCATTTAGTATGCACAGTTCCGTAACTTTACTTTCAACGGCGGCAAACAGAACTAATACTTGACCGCTCCCGGCCCCCGCGATAATGCGACCTTTCCGGTGCGCACCATTTCCACCACGCCGAAGTCTTCGAGCACCGCACAAAAAGCGTTTATCTTCTTTTCGTCACCCAGTATCTCGACTATCAGCGTTTCCTTCCCGACATCGACGATATTGGCCCTGAAAATGGATACCAGGTTGACTATGTCGGACCTCCTGTTCGCCTCAGCTTTTACCTTGATCAAGGCAAGCTCTCGCTCAACCGAATCATCCGATTTCAGTTCAACTATTTTAATTACATCCACCAGCTTGGAGAGTTGCTTCATAACCTGGTCCAGAATATGGACGTCTCCCTTCACCACCAGTGTAATGCGCGTTACATCCGGTTCTTCGGTATAACCCGCGGCAATGCTCTCGATATTGAAAACCCTCCTGCTCAACAAACCCGATATGCGCGCCAGTACGCCCGGCTTGTTTACGACAAGAACTGCCAGCGTATTCTTCAAAAACCGCATCCTCCTTCGCTCTTGACGATTTTTTAAATTTTATCATAAAATAAAGCGCCTGGGGAGCAAAAAAAACGGGTTTCATGCAAACCCGCAACAAGCGCTCAAACAGACGGTGGCGGCGCTTTCGCACCGTCTTGAGACGAATAATCCGGGATCTTGAAGTTGAAGGAAGCGAGATTGCGCAGCACAGTCTGCAACCCCGCGTAAGCAGGCGGCGCCTTCGTCAGCGGCGAACGACATTGCGAAAGCGCCGCAAAAGTTCTTATTTGAGGCCGGTGAACCCCATCAGGTAGCGGTCGCATTCCCTGGCGGCGCCCCGTCCCTCGTTGATGGCCCAGATCACCAGACTCTGCCCGCGGCGCATATCACCGGCAACGAAGACTCCCCTGACATTGGTCGAGAATCTGCCGTACTCGGCCCTGGCATTGGAGCGTTCGTCCCGCCCGATGCCCAACTGGTCGAGCAACGTGTCTTCCGGGCCGGCAAACCCCATAGCCAGCAGTACAAGCTGGGCCGGCCAAACTCTTTCCGAACCGGGAACCTCCCTCGGCGCAAGACGGCCGCGGCCGTCTTTAACCCACTCCACATTTACGGTGCGCGCTTCTTTCACCCTGCCGGCCCCGTCGCCGGCGAAGCTTTTCACAGTAATGCAGTAACTCCTCGGATCACTGCCGTAAAGGGCTGCCGCCTCTTCCTGGCCGTAGTCCACCTTATATACCCTGGGAAACTGGGGCCAGGGGTTGTCGGGGCTGCGTTCCAGCGGAAGCCTCGGCATAATTTCCAACTGGTTCACGCTCCTGCAACCGTGCCTGATTGCCGTGGCAACGCAGTCGGTCCCGGTATCTCCGCCCCCGATGACGATAACATCTTTCCCCTCTGCCGTGATAAATTTTCCGTCCGTCAGATTGGAGTCAAGAAGGCTTTTCGTGCTGGCGCTCAAGAAATCCACTGCAAAGTGTATCCCTTTCAGGCGCCGCCCCTCTACCGGCAGGTCACGCGGTCTGGTCGCCCCCCCGCAGAGCACGGCCGCATCGAAGTCCTTCAGCAGCCGGCCGGCCGGATAACCCTTTCCGACTTCCGTTTTAGTCACAAACGTCACGCCTTCCTCCGCCATCAGGTTCACCCGGCGCTGAACCACCCGTTTGTCCAGTTTCATGTTGGGAATTCCGTACATCAGCAGGCCGCCTATCCTGTCCGAGCGCTCGAAAACCGTAACGTGGTGGCCGGCTTTGTTCAGCTGATCGGCGCAAGCCAGGCCCGACGGGCCGGAACCCACGACAGCGACTCTCTTCCCGGTCCTCTTGGCGGGAGGCCCGGGCGCAATCCACCCTTCTTCATACGCCCTGTCGATAATGGCACATTCGATACTCCTGGCGGCAACCGGCTCCGCGGCAAGCCCGGCGGTACAAGCCCCCTCGCACAGGGCCGGGCAAACCCTGCCGGTAAATTCCGGAAAGTTGTTTGTCTTCAGCAGCCGGCTCAAAGCTTCCTTCCACAGGCCCCTGTACACCAGATCGTTATACTCGGGAATGAGGTTGTGGTTCGGACAGCCTGATATCATACCGTTGATATTCATCCCGGTGTGGCAAAAAGGAGTTCCGCAATCCATGCAGCGGGCACCCTGAATTCTCAGCGCTTCTTCAGACAGGGGATAATGAAATTCTTCCCAGTCGCGAATTCGCTCCAGCGGAGGACGGTCTGCCGGGATCTCCCTGCGATATTCCATAAAACCTGTCGGCTTTCCCATACGATCTCCTCCTTCAGTTCCCGCTGACCCGGGACACGTCTTTCAGATTTTCTTCAAAAGCGTCCATTACGGCCTCGTCGCCGTCCAGTCCGGCCTTACCGGCGCGCCTGATTGCTTCCAGCATCCGCTTGTAGTCCTTCGGAATCACCTTCACGAATTTGGGCAAAAGACTTTCCCAGTTGTCCAGCACCCACCGGCCGCGTCCGCTGCCGGTATACACCGCATGCTTTTCAACCATTTTCCTGACTTCCCGGGCTTCATCCCGGTCTTCCAGTTTCTCAAGAACAACCATTTCCATATTGCACCGGATCGGGAACGTCCCGTCCTCGTCCAAAACGTAAGCAACGCCCCCGGTCATGCCGGCCGCGAAGTTCCTGCCGGTCCTGCCGATGACGACCACCCGGCCGCCGGTCATGTATTCGCACCCGTGGTCGCCCACGCCTTCGATTACCGCGTGCACTCCGCTGTTCCTGACGCAGAAGCGCTCCCCCGCCAAGCCGCGGACGTAGGCCTCCCCGGACGTGGCTCCGTAGAAGGAAACGTTGCCGATGATGATGTTCTCCTCCGGCACAAAAGTTGACTTTGCCGGCGGAAATGCAATCATCTTGCCGCCAGAAAGCCCCTTGCCGAAATAATCGTTGGCGTCCCCCTCGAGGATAAGCGTGATCCCCTTCGGCACAAACGCGCCGAAGCTCTGTCCGGCCGAACCTTCAAAATACAGACGGATGGTGTCGTCGGGCAGCCCTCTGCCGCCGTACCGTTTCGTCACCTCGTGGCCGAGGATGGTACCGACCACGCGGTTGGTGTTTTTAATTGGAAGCCTGGCCTCCACCCGTTCTCCCCGTTCCAGGGCGGGCTCGCACAATTTCAACAAAACCTGCCTGTCAAGCGATCTCTCCAGATGGTGTACTTGCTCAGTCCGGCAGTACCGCCCGACGCTGTCGGGCACGTCCGGCTGCCAGAGCAGGGAGGAGAGGTCCAGCCCTTTTGCCTTCCAGTGCTCGATTCCCTTCTTTTGTTCCAGCACATCGGTCCGGCCCACCATCTCGTTTACAGTCCTGAAACCGAGTCCGGCCATGATTTCACGCACTTCCTGAGCGATAAACCGCATGAAATTGACCACGTGCTCCGGCTTTCCGGCAAACTTTTTGCGAAGTTCCGGGTTTTGCGTGGCCACACCCGCCGGGCAGGTGTCGAGATGGCAGACCCGCATCATTACACAGCCCATCACAACCAGAGGGGCGGTGGCAAAACCGAACTCCTCGGCGCCGAGCAGGGCTGCTATGACGACGTCGCGGCCCGTCATCAGCTTTCCGTCGGTTTCAATAACGATCCTGTCGCGCAGGTTGTTTAAAACCAGCGTTTGGTGAGTTTCCGCCACGCCCAGTTCCCACGGGAGCCCGGCATGGCTGATACTGGTCCGGGGCGACGCCCCGGTGCCGCCTTCGTAGCCGCTGATCAGGACGACATCGGCCCTTCCCTTGGAAACACCGGCGGCTATGGTCCCCACACCCACCTCGGAGACCAGCTTGACGTTTATCCTGGCGCCGGGATTTGCGTTTTTCAGGTCGTGGATCAGCTCGGCCAGATCTTCAATTGAATATATATCGTGATGCGGAGGCGGTGAAATAAGACCAACGCCCGCCGTTGTACCCCTGACCTTGGCAATCCAGGGATACACCTTACGGCCGGGCAACTGCCCGCCCTCGCCGGGCTTCGCCCCCTGGGCCATTTTAATCTGAATCTCATCCGAGTTAGTAAGATACTCGCTGGTTACACCGAACCTACCCGAAGCCACCTGTTTTATGGCGCTGCGAAGGGAATCCCCGTTCGGCAAAAGCTTGTGCCGGGCGGGATCCTCCCCGCCTTCGCCCGTATTGCTCCTGCCGCCGATGCGGTTCATGGCGACGGCCATGCACTCGTGGGCTTCCTTGCTGATTGAGCCGAAAGACATCGCGCCCGTTTTAAACCGGCGGCAGATGGACTCCACCGGCTCCACCTCCTCTATGGGTACGGGCTGCCGGTCCTTCTTGAAGTCCAGGTACCTGCGCAGGGCGTTGTTCTGGCTGTTCACCAGTTCCGAATACTTTTTGAAAAGCGCATAGTTGCCGCTGCGGCAGGCCTGCTGCAGGGTGGTTATGGTAAGCGGGTTGAACATGTGCTCCTCGCCGTCGTGCCGCCACTGGTAAGTGGAACCCGTATCGAGCGTACAGTCGCATCCGGCTGAGAACGCCCTGCCATGCCGGAGCCCCGCTTCCCCGGCTATCTCCGCCAGCCCGACCCCTCCTACGCGCGACGGGGTCCAGGTGAAGTATTTGTCGATAACCGGCCGGCGAATTCCTACACACTCAAAAATCTGCGCCCCGCAGTAGCTCTGTATGGTAGAAATACCCATTTTCGAGGCCACTTTGACCACGCCCTTGACCGCTGCTTTCAGGTAATTCTTTTTCGCTTCGGCCGGCTCAAGTTTGAGCAGTCCCCGGCGGCACATGTTTTCCAGCGTCTCAAAAGCGAGATAGGGATTGATGGCGCTGGCCCCGTAGCCGAACAGAACCGAAAAATGGTGAACCTCCCGGGGCTCTCCCGATTCCAGCAGGAGGCTTACCCTGGTCCTGGTCCCCTTGCGAATCAAGTGGTGATGAAGGCCGGACACCGCCAGCAGCGCGGGAATGGGCGCGTTCTCAGGATCAACGCCGCGGTCGGACAAAATCAGCAGGTTTGCGCCGTCGTCGACGGCCCGGTCGGCTTCCCTGCAAAGGCAGTCCATGGCGTTCTCGAGGCCGCGTTCTCCTTCCGAGACCCTGAAAAGTATCGGAAGGGTCACCGTCTTAAACCCCTCCATCTTAATGTGCCGCAGCTTCGCAAGCTCTTCATCGGTCAGGATCGGCACCTTCAGCCTGATCCTCCGGCAACTGCCGGGCTCCGGTTCAATCAGGTTCTTCTCGGAACCGATGGTGGTCTCCACGGCAAAAATGATTTCCTCGCGGATGGAATCGATAGGCGGATTTGTGACCTGGGCGAACAACTGCTTGAAATAGTTGTACAGAAGCTGCGGCTTGTCGGACAGCACGGCCAGGGAGGCGTCGTTCCCCATCGAGCCGACGGGTTCGACCGCATCCTCCGCCATACGCTCAAGGACCTTGAACAGTTCCTCGTAGGTATAGCCGAAAGCCTGCTGCCGCACGAGCAGGGTGCGGCTGTCCGGCCCGGGAACACCGGGAGCGGCGGGCAGATCCTCCAGGCCGACGAGGTAGCTGCTCAGCCAGTCGCGGTAGGGATGCTCTTTTGCCATGCGCTGCTTCAGCTCTTCATCGCTGATAATCCGTCCTTCGCCCATATCGACGAGCAGCATGCGTCCCGGGCGGAGCCTTTCCTTCAAGACGATATTCTCCGCAGGAATGTCGAGCACTCCCACCTCGGAGGCCAATACAATCATGTCGTCGTTGGTGACGTAGTAACGCGACGGCCGCAGGCCGTTGCGGTCAAGCACGGCGCCGATAACGGTGCCGTCGGTAAAGGCAATCGAAGCCGGCCCGTCCCACGGTTCCATCAGACAGCTGTGGTATTCATAAAAGGCCTTTTTTTCATCGCTCATGCTCTCGTGATTGGACCAAGGCTCGGGAATCATCATCATCGCGGCGTGGGGCAGGGAGCGGCCGGTGAGCGCCAGAAACTCCAGACAGTTGTCAAACATGGCCGAGTCGCTGCCGTTCGTGTCGATGACCGGGAAAACCTTTTCCATATCCTCTCCGAACAGGCCGGATTTGCACATGGACTGACGGGCATGCATCCAATTGATGTTGCCGCGCAGGGTGTTTATCTCCCCGTTGTGGATTATGTAACGGTACGGATGGGCGCGCTCCCAACTCGGGAAAGTATTGGTGCTGAAGCGCGAATGAACCAGGGCCACGGCCGTTTTAATGTCGGGGTCAAGCAGGTCGGGATAAAACCGGGTGACCTGCTCCGGAATAAGCATACCTTTATAGACTATGGTCCTGCAGGAAAAACTGGCGAAGTAGAAAGTGCCCCCGTCCGGCAGGCAGTAGCTGCGGACCTCCTTTTCAGCACGCTTGCGAATTACGTACAGCCTGCGCTCAAAAGCCATTTTATCTTTAATCGCGGGATTTTTGGCCACAAACACCTGCCTGATGAAGGGCTGCGCCAGTCTGGCGGTCTTTCCCAGCGTGCTGTTGTCGGTCGGCACGGTCCTCCATCCCAAAAACTCCTGTCCTTCTTCTTTTACAATTTTTTCAAACGCTTGTTCACACGCCTTCCTCAAACCTTCGTCGACGGGAAGAAAGAGCATGCCCGCCCCGTATTCGCCTTCCGGCGGCAGTTTTATTTTCAATTTGGCGCACTCCTTTTCAAAAAAAGCGTGCGGGATTTGCATGAGCACTCCGGCGCCGTCGCCCGTATCCGGTTCCGAACCCCTGGCGCCGCGATGGTCCAGATTAAGCAGTACGGTAAGAGCTTTGCGCAGGATATCATTGGACTTCTTTCCCTTAATGCTGGCCACAAATCCGATACCGCAGGCGTCGTGCTCAAACCACGGATCGTACAGTCCCTGTTTCCGGGGTAATCCAGAGGTAGTCATTGTTGTTACGCAACCTTTCTGTTCTTGATTTAATCGGCAAAAACAAAAAGGCCTTCTACAGGCGTGCGGAAGAACCGCCGGCTGCAGATCAGGCCCCGTTGCCTAAACTTTTTAAAAGATACCACACTGTATCTATTATTATAAATTGTTTTTTACTTTCTGCCTTTGTTTTTACGCGCTACGCTTTTTGGCAGCGCCTTGTCACCGCTCACTCCCGTTGCTTCGCGCCGGCAGCACCAAACTGCAAGCTTTAAGGCGAAACCGGGCCGTCTTCAACTCGCCGTCCCGGCTCGGTTCAGGCTGGCGCGGACGTCCGTGTCCGCGCCCCCGCCTTCGCAGCCTCGCCGCGCAGATTGCTGCTTTCGGCGCTTTCGCAATGTCGTTCGCCGCTGACAAAGGCGCCGCCTTCATTTTTACGCCTTACGACCGCTTTCAGCAATCTCATCCGCGGCTGTGACGGCGCATCATTGGCCGGTTGGCAAGGCCCTTTAAAATTTGGTCAGGTACTGGTCAATCTCCCACGGGTGAACCTGAATGCGGTAACGCTCCCACTCAATTCTCTTGGCTTCCGTAAACATGCGCAGGACATGTTCGCCGAGGGCGTCTTTGATCACATTATCCTTTTGAAGTTCGTCCAGCGCCTCCTGGAGGTTTTGTGGAATAGTGCCTATCCCCATTTCTTCTCTCTCCGCGGCGGTCATCTCGTAAATGTTGCGGTTGCACTGAGGAGGCGGGACAATCTGTTTCTTTATGCCCTCCAGACCGGCTTTAAGGCAAACCGCCAGTGCGAGGTACGGATTGCAGGACGGGTCCGGGCTGCGCAGTTCGATCCTTGTGGAAAGCCCTTTCTTCGCCGGTATTCTGATCAGCGGGGACCTGTTGCGGGAAGACCAGGCAATGTATACCGGCGCCTCATAACCGGAAACCAGGCGTTTGTATGAGTTGACGGTAGGGTTGGTGACTGCGGTGATTGCCCTGATGTGTTTCATCAGACCGCCTACGTAGTGCAGGCAGGTTTTGCTCAACCCGTCATCCCCGTTGGGGTCGTAAAAGGCGTTTTCGCCGTCTTTCATCAGAGACTGGTTCATGTGCATGCCCGAACCGGCAATCCCGAAGATCGGCTTGGGCATGAAGGTGGCGTGCAGGCCGTGCCGCTGGGCGATTGTCCGCACCACGAATTTGAAGGTTACAATCTTGTCCGCGATATTTAAAGCGTCCGCATATTTGAAATCGATTTCATGCTGGCCCGGCGCCACCTCGTGGTGGGAGGCCTCTATCTCGAAGCCCATCTGTTCCAGCGTCAGCACCATATCGCGGCGGGCATTTTCCCCGAGATCGACAGGTGTAAGGTCGAAATACCCGGCGGAGTCATGCGTCACAGTGGTGGGCTTGCCCTCGCTGTCCACGTGGAAAAGGAAAAATTCGGCCTCAGGCCCGACGTTCATGATAAAGCCCATTTCCCCGGCTTCCCGGATTGCTCTCTTTAAAACATAGCGGGGGTCCCCCTCAAACGGGGTGCCGTCCGAGTTGTAAATATCGCAAATCAGCCTGGCCACTCCACCCTCCCTGGGCCGCCAGGGAAAAGTAACAAAAGTGTTGGGGTCCGGCCGCAGGTACATGTCCGACTCTTCAATGCGGACGAAACCATCAATGGAAGAACCGTCGAACATCAATTCGCCCGCGAGGGCTTTGTCCAGTTGTTCCACAGTAATCGAAACGTTCTTCAAAATACCGAAAATGTCGGTAAACTGAAGCCTTACAAATTTGACCCCCATTTCCTTGGCAAGATTACGTACATCTTCGCTGGTAAACTTAGCCACCCGATTCACACCTTCCTTTTCTACCGGGGCCTGGCGGCAAAACCAAAAAAAAGCCAACTAAACAGGTTGGTATTTTACCTGTTCAATAGGCTCCATTGCCTCCCAAGCTCGGGCACAGCATTGTGCCCTGGTATTATTTTTTTTACTAACAACTAGTATACCACACAAGTTCAAAAAAACCATAGCCCCTTGTCGACATTTTATGAAAAAAGTGTCCTTCGACCGGTGTGTCTCCGGCAAAGGACGTGGAGGATGGTAACCAAAGACGATTCTTGAAACTGAAAAAAAACAAGCCCCCAAAAAGCGGTCTTTGAAAGACAGCTTTTTAAGGGCGTCGTTGCCCCGCCGGGATACGCCGCTGTACCCGTTTTTAAGATAATACGTCTACAGGTTGTGTGCGAGAATAATGGCTTCAGCCACCGCCCGCATGGAGATGCGCTTGTTCATGCTCTGCTTCTGAATCCGTTTAAACGCCTCGGTTTCCGATATGCCCATGGTTTCCATAAGGATCCCCTTGGCCCTTTCAACCACCTTTCTGGTCTCCAGGGTCTCCTTGAGCTCCCTTACCTTGTTTTCGAGATTAATTATTTCCTGGTAATTGATCAGCGCCAGTTCCACAGCGGGGATCAGATTGAACTCCAGGTCCGGTTTCATTAAAAATGCAGACACCCTGGCGGCTTTCGCTTTTTCAATAACGTTCTGCTGAATGCTGCTGCAGATTAAAATGACCGGAGCCAGTTTATCCTCGTGTATGATGCGGGCGACTTCGTGACCGTCCATTCCGGGCAGGAAAGCCTCTATGATAACGAGGTCGGGCTGCCTGGCCCTGACCATTTTCAAGCCGGTCTGCCCGTCCTCGGCCTCTCCGATCACCCAGTACCCCATTTTAGCCAGCATAGCCTTGATGCTCTTTCTCCAGGCGGCATCGCTGTCAACAATTATAATTCTTTGCTCTGCCATGGCGCATGCCTCCTGATTCCAGGAACTGCGGCCCCGTTGTCTCCGGGGACAAACCTTTTGCGACACAAACACGTTTTTACTGAAAAATGAGCACTGTCATCTAAAAATATACCGTTGTGCCAAAACCTCATAAATTATTCAGCAAGAAGAACGGCAGCCTGGAGCAACATCTGGAAGAAAAAAACCCTCACGCAGGCCAAATAACCTGCAGAGGGCATCATTGCCGTTAGAAACAGACACGTCGTTGTATCCGGATCTATATACTTATAACGCTATTATATATTATCTGTGTCGGTTAAGGCAACATAATTTAAAATGCGGCTCAGCCAATAATTTGTTCCGCTTCTTCGGCGTCCGCGTCCATGATATAACGAATACCGGTAATTTCCGACGCCTCTTTGGTCAGGGCGACGATGTCGTCCCTGGAGATGTACCGGAGGGCGAATTTCCGGGCGCCGCACATGAACTGCCTGAGTCCCTGCGCCAGCCGCTCGAAATACGTGTATACCCCGATGGCGCCGGCCGGCAGGTTGTCGAACTCGCCGCCCAGTTTGTCTTTCAGTTCCGCCGTCGCAATAAAGATTTGCTCCATCGATTCTCCGTACTTCTTGTATTCGGGCGGAACTTTGCCGCTCTTCAGGGCTTCTCCGACGGTTTTGCCGACCATGGCCGCGGTAAGGGCGGAGCGCGCCATGCCGATAGCCTTGATATGCGGCGCTCCCATCGCCAGACCCTTGAACAGGTGGTCTTCGAGGGTGAAACCGCCGGCGATGGCTACCGGAGGAACAAAGGCTCCTTTGGCAGCCAGCCTGTCCAGGTATTTAACCGCAAGGGCCTGGATGTAGACCGTGGGAATACCCCACTCGTTCATCATCCGCCACGGGCTCATGCCGGTACCGCCGCCGGCGCCGTCGATTGTCAGCAGGTCGAGTCTGGCGTCGGAAGCGAACTTGATGGCCCTGGCCAGGTCGGCCGGCCGGTAAGCCCCCGTTTTAAGCATGACGTATTTGGCCCCGGCTTTACGCAGTTCCTCAACCCGGACGTTAAAGCTCTCCTGGTTTACCATGCCGACCCGGGAATGCCGCTCGAACTCCTTGAAGGCGCCCTTCTTGTACGCTTCCTGCACCTTCGGATCTTCAGGATCGGGCAGGACAATATAACCGCGGCTCTTGAGCAGCAAAGCCCTTTCCAGAGTGTTCAGCTTGACTTCCCCGCCGATGTCCTTGGCGCCCTGCCCCCATTTGATTTCAACTGCCTCGACGCCGAGTTTTTCCAGGGCGTATTCCTGCACGCCCAGGTTGGTGTCCTCGACGTTGGCCTGTACCGCTATAAAGCCCTTCCCGTTGTACCATCTCTGAAAATCTTTCACGCGCCTGTCCAGGTTGGGGGAATGAACCACGCGGCCGTTTTTAATCTCGGACCCGGGGTCCATGGCGCAGACATTCTCTCCAATGCAGATACCGACGCCGCAGATGGCGGCTCCCGCAGCCAGGTGTTCCCAGTTGTTGGCGGCAACATTGGTGGAACCCATGCCGGCAACGACAATGGGCAGGCTGAGCTTGAGCTTGTTGTCGGCGCCGACCTCGGTTTCCAGGCTGACCGCCGGAAAAATGGCCTTGTCCGGATCGGCTTCAATACCCACCGCGCCCACGGCGGTACCCATGATATTGAAATGAGAGAAATCCACCGGATAATCCTTTTGGGACGCCGAGGTGATTTTCCCGAACGGCTGGGGATAGAGAACCTCCTTGCCCCGGATCGAGGATTTGCCCACCTCGCACAGTCCGGGACATCCGTCGAGACAGGTGACGCACATGCCGCTGTACTCGCACTTGCTTTCACCTGTACGCAACTTCGTCAAAGTTGCAGCAGTAGCGTTGATACCCTTGCTGAAAGACACCATTACCATCCTCCTAAAAAAATCTTTTTGGTTACCTGAACGCTTCAGATTTCTTCAGCGCTCTTTTCTCTCTCTTTTCTCTCTGTATTTTTCTCCGTTTTTCCGGTTCTTTTATTTCCCGACTGCCGCCGACCTCCTCCCGAAAACCAAAAGTTTATTTTGAAACGAAACTAAAAATTCCTCAAATACTCGTCCAGTTCCCACTGGTGAACTTCGGACTGGAAGCGCTCCCACTCCAGTTCCTTTATTTCTATGAACCGGCTTACAATGTATTCGCCCAGCGCCCGCGCGACAATTTCGTCCCCGGCGAGGGCAGGCAGCGCCTCACCCAGGTTGCGCGGCAGCCCCTTCCTTTTTGCAAGCTTTCTGAGCCATTCAGGATTAAAGTGCCTGTCGGAGAGAGGAGGGGGCGGGCTGATTTTGTTCGTTATGCCGTACAGGCCCGCCTCCAGGGCGGCGGCCAGGACGAGATAAGGGTTGCAGGTAGCGTCCGGGCTGCGGAGAATAACCCTGGTCCCGTCACCCCGCTGAGCGGGAACGCGAATCATGGTATTGCGGTTCTGTTCCGACCAGGCTACGAGAATGGGGCACAATTCGCCGGGAGAAAGCCGCTTGTAAGAGTTGACCAGCGGGTTGGCCACCGCGGTAATGGCCCGGGCGTGCTCCAATACCCCCCCGATGTAGTTGAGGGCGATTTCGCTCAACCCCGAAAACCCCTCCGGATCGGCAAAAGCGTTTTCACCCCGCTTCCAAACGGACTGGTGGAGATGTATGCCGGAACCGTTCAACCCCACCACCGGCTTGGGCATAAACGACGCATGCAGCCCGTGGCGCTGGGCCACCGTGCGCACTACGAACCTGAAAGTGGCAATCTTGTCGGCGATGGCCGGCAGGCTGTCGTCTTTAATGAAAATCTGATGCTGCCCCGCCGAGATCTCGTGGTGGGAGGAGAATATTTCAAACCCCATCTCTTCCAGAGTCAAAACCATATCCCGCCGGGCGTTTTCTCCAAGGTCGACCGGGGACAGATCGCAGTACCCCGCCTGATCGTGGGTGACCGTCGTGGGTTTGCCCTGGCTGTCTGTTTGAAACAGGTAAAAATCTATTTCCGCCCCTACTTTGAACTTGAGTCCCAACTCCGACGCTTTTCCCGCCACCCTTTTCAAGGCTGAGCGGGAACATCCGGGAAAGGGATTCCCGTCCGGGGAGAGGATGTCGCAGATCAGCCGGGCGACCGCCCCGTCACGGGGGCGCCACGGGAAAATCACGAAAGTGGAGGGATCGGGGCAAAGGTAGATGTCGTTGACCTTGTTGCCGACAAACCCCTCGATGGCGGAACTGTCGAACATAATCTTTCCTTCCAGGGCCCTCTCCAGTTCCTCGACCGTCACCGCTATATTTTTAAAGGAGCCCAGAATATCAACAAACTGCAGGCGAATAAATTTAACGTTGTATTCCTGAGCCTTTTCCATCACTTCTTCCTTTGTAACGGTTTTCAACCGTTCACCCCCCAAAAAACAAAAATCGCCTGTTCAGACCCGGAAAGGTCTTTCACAGGACGCCGTTGCCCCAAAACCTATGTTTTTAATATTTTAAGTATAGATATATACAGTTAAAAAATCAATTGATTAAAAAAAGAATACTGTATACTTTACAGTAAGGTTGTTGACAAAGCACCTTGAGGTTGAAACACTCGCTCAAATGCTTCGCGTCGAGTGAACCAAGGGCTCGCATCATCACGCGATATTGGACCGCCTTCAACCCGCCGTCCTGTCCCGGTTCAAGCTGGCGCGGACTTCCTTGTCCGGCCCCCGTTTTCGCAGCTTCGCTTCGCAAAAGTGCCGCTTCCGGCGCTTTCGCAATGTCGTTCGCCGCCGACAGGGACGCCGCCCGCATGCAGACTGCCCTTTAGCAACGTCGCTCGCTTCCTCCAACCTCAAGGTTCCTGTCCGTTTGCCGACAGTCTGAACGTAAGCTTTACAGTTTGTCCCCGCCATTATCCTTTTTTATAGAATCCCCTGATTATTTCGCGGGCCACGTGGACTATAGGCACACAGTTATCCATGCTCAATCTCTGCAGGTGCTTGTAAGCATCCTTTTCGGCAAACCCCTTTTCTTCCATCAGCAAGCCCTTGGCTTTTTCAATAATCTTCCTTTCCTCGAGGGATTTCTTCAACCGCTTGACTTCCTCTTCGAGCCCGGTGAGTTTTCTGAAGTTGGCCAGCGCAATCTCAATTGCTGAGAAAAGCTGCGCCTCGCTTACCGGCTTGACCAGATAGGCGAAAATCCAGGTGGACTTCACCTCTTCCAGAAGCTGCTGCTCATATGACGAGGTCAGCAAAATCACCGGGGCGACCCGGTGCTCCTCTATAATTCTGGCAATTTCCGGTATTTGGGCGCCCCGGAGCGAGGCGCCCATGATAACCAGGTCGGGCTCCGTTTGAAAAATCGCCTTCAAAGCGCTTCTCCCGTCCCCCGCCTCTGCAGTTACCAGGTAACCCGCATGGAGCAGCTTGTCCTTTAAGTCTTTACGATAACCGGCGTCGGCATCGGCGATGACAATCCGGGTCCCGAACATAGGGACGCGCACCTTTCAACTATAAACTGGCGCCCGGGCTTAAAACCTCCGAATTGCGAAAAGCAGCCGGAAAGTTCCGGGGCCGCTCAACGCCTGAATTCCGGGATTTCTGCCGCAGCGTTAGCAGTATTTTAACACGACTCGCTCAAAAAGGGTAGCCGGTATTGGACGGTCAAAACCCCGTCATATTACAAGGTGCGACACATATATATTTTAGAGTGAGTGATTTGGTGCATTAAAACGACACTTCATGGCAGCGTCTTGTCATCGCTCGCTCTTTGGCTTTCCCGCCGCTAACTTAAACAGTTTGGGAGGAGAAAATTTGAGCAAAAAGGGCAGGCTTACCAAGGTATTCCCGGGCGGCAACACGGCGTACGGCTTTTACTCGTTTTACGACAACATCATCGAACCGGACGCCGCGCGGATATTTGTGATAAAAGGCGGACCGGGCGTGGGGAAGTCCACCTTCATGAGGAGGATCGGTATTACCATGCTGGAAGAGGGGTACGACGTGGAATTCCACTGCTGCTCCTCGGACAACGCCTCCCTGGACGGGATCTGCATTCCGGAAATCGGGGTGGCGATGCTTGACGGAACCGCGCCTCACGTGGTAGATCCGAAAAATCCCGGCGCTGTGGATGAAATAATCCACCTGGGCGACCACTGGAACGAGCGGGGCTTGCGCGGCAAAAAAAAAGAAATTCTGGCAATAAACAAGGAGGTTGGGCGGCTCTTCAAACATGCCTACGCTTTCCTGGCCGGCGCCAAGCTTTTCCTTGACGAGGTGGAGTCTTACTATGCCGAAAGCGGGGCGTTCAACGTCGGCGCTTTCGACAGGCTCGTACTCGAACTCATTCACGAAATTTTCGAGGGGAAGCCCAGGATTTCGGAAAACCCCAGGGCAAGGCGCCTCTTTGCCACCGCAATTACCCCGGACGGTCCGGTAAGCCATCTGGAGACGGTGGTGGGGCACCTCGACAGGCGTTACATCGTCAGCGGCGACGACGGGACCGGCAAAACGACGCTGGTCCGCCGCCTGATGGAAGCGGCCCTGTCGCGCGGCTACAGCATAACGGCGTTCCACTGCGCGCTGAACCCGTTTCAGGTCGATCACCTGGTCATCCACGACCTGTCCATTGCCGTAGTAAACAACGTGGAACCGCACATCTACCTGCCCAAAGAGTCCGATACCGTGATCGACACCATGACCTGCGTGGACCCGGTCGTGAACGCGGCCTGCCTCGCGGAAAAAGGGGCCGCGCGCGGCATGTACCGGCAGTGCATGGAACAGGCGGTTTCGTTTATCAGGCGGGCCAAGCACCTGCACGACGAAATGGAGCAGTACTACGTCCCCTTCATGGACTTTGCCGCAATCGACGCCAGACGGGAGAAGATCCTGCAAAAAGTGCTCGATCTCGCCGCCGAGGCGAAAAGACCCCCGCGTTAACACCTCGACGGCTCGACCCGCCCGGCCGTCCGGAGAAGGGTATTGCAACGCCCCCTCCCCCCGGCTGATTACACGATGACCGCACGGCTGCCGCGCAGCCAGGCGTCGACCTGAATCAGGTAGGCCAGAAACTGGGGTCCCCGCATCAACTGGCCGAACCAGGGCCGGTCAAACGCCGCCCCGTTGGACCCGGCCAGTTCCCGCACCGATTCCTTATTCACAAGCAGCGGCAGGGGTGAACCGGGATCGTCCAGAATACTCAGCACAATTCTGCCGACCGCCGCTGTGTAAGACGGGCTGTGCGTTTTCGGATAGGGGCTTTTACGCCGCGCCAGGACCTCTTGAGGCAGCATGCCGGACAGAGCCCGGCGCAGAATCCCCTTGGCATTATTGTCACAGGTCTTCATGGCCCACGGAATGTTCCAAACATACTCCACCAGGCGGTGGTCGCAATACGGCACGCGCACCTCCAGACCGCAGGCCATGCTCATCCTGTCCTTGCGGTCCAGGAGGGTCTGCATGAATCTGGTTATGTTCAGATACAGAAGTTCTCGCATGCGGGCCTCGAACGGATCTTCGCCTTTCAGGCGGGGAACCTCGGCAACGGCTTCGCGGTAGCGTTCCGCAACATACTCCTCCAGTCTGAGGCGTTCAGCCAGTCCGGGCGAGAGGAACTTCGCCCTCTCGCGCAGCAGCCTTATCCAGGGGAAACATCCCCGCGGGCGGTCCCCGGCTTCGTAGAACCACGGGTAGCCGCCGAAAACCTCATCTGCCGATTCCCCCGAAAGGGCCACGGTAGCGCCCTTTTTTATTTCGCGGCAGAACAGGTAAAGCGAAGAATCTATGTCCGCCATACCGGGCAGGTCGTTTGCCAGCGCCGCCGGAACCAGCGCCTCAACCAGTTCGGGCGTGTCGATATCCACCACATGGTGGCGGGTGCCGAGAAAAGCCGAAACAATTTTCACCCAGCGGGCGTCGGAGTCAGGCTGAAAATGATCTGGCCGGAAATACTTGTCGTTGCCGGCGTAGTCAACGGAATACGTGCGGAGTTCACCCAGGCCTTTTTGCCGGAACACGCCGGCCGCAACGGCGGTTATGGCGCTTGAATCCAGCCCGCCGGAAAGGAACGCGCATACCGGCACGTCCGACACCAGCTGCCGCTCGACTGCATCGGTAAACAACTCGCGAACCCTTGCGGCGGTAGTCTCCAGGTCGTCCGTGTGGGGGCGGCTCTCCAGCCTCCAGTAGCGGCGCACATGGACGCCGTTGCGGTCGTAAAGCAGGCAGCAGCCCGGCCTTATTTCCCTTATTCCCCGGTATACGCCGTGCCCCGGCGTGCGGGAAGGACCCAGGGCGAATATCTCGGCAAGCCCTTCATCGTCCACTTCGCGGGGCACCGCCGGGTGAGCCAGAACGGCCTTTAGTTCGGACCCGAAAAAGAAAGAGTTGCCGCGCTGCGAATAAAACAGCGGTTTGACGCCGAGACGGTCCCGGGCAAGAAACAGACTCTGGTCCGTCTCGTTCCAAACGGCAAACGCAAAAATGCCGTTGAGCCTCTCGACACACTCCTCCCCCCACTCGATATAAGAGACCAGCAGTACCTCAGTATCCGAGTTGCGGGTCAGGAACATGTGGCCCCTGGTTTCCAGCTCGCGTCTCAACTCCGGCGCGTTGTACAATTCGCCGTTATAGGTAATCGTATAGACTTTATCACCGCGCTTGCGGCTCATCGGCTGAACGCCGCCTTCGGGGTCGACCACGATCAACCTGCGGTGTCCCAAAGCGGCGTGCCGGGAAACCCATTTTCCCGAAGCATCCGGCCCGCGGCGGGCCAGGGTTTCAATCATGGCGTCAAGAACGTGAACCCATTGGGTCAGGTCCTCCTCCCAGTCCACCCAGCCGGTTATTCCACACATCCCGTCATTTCCTCCCTTCAGTTACCGCCTTTTGTTCCCGGGCCATCAAAAAATAAACCCGAAAGAAGCCGTCCGACTCCTTTCGGGACCGCGCTGTCCCCGGTTTTATCTTTACATTACACTTTATGCAACTGCGTCGGCGAAGTAAGCATGTACACACGCGAATTTTTGCCGGCCCGGCGCTGAAAATTTTGCGCCCGGCGGCCTACTTCAGCGAAGAAGCAATTTTTATCAACTCTTCCGGCGGCAGCCCGCCGGAAACCGCAAACGTCCAGCCGCCGGTCGTCCAGCGAACCGAGGTTTCCGTACCGGCAGCGCCGTCTTCCGTCTCGAACCGGTTTTGCTGAAGAACAGCCTTCAAACCATTTATTGATACGGGTTTGCCGCCCTGCCGCAATTCCTCTTCGTAATCAAAACCCATGAGGTCCGGCCTGCCCTGCACTATTTTAAAATGCAGGCCGCCGCTGCGGTAGGACTGGCAGACCTGCCCCGGACTCCAGCTGACGTCCTGAAGTTCCGCACCGCCGGGCAGATATGACGGTCTTGCCGGAGAAAAATCATTTTCCCTTGCAGCTTCTTCCAACGTCCCTTTTTTCAAGGTTTGGGCTCTGTTTACACTCATGGGCAATTTTTCCGTTATACTCGGCGTTATACTCGGCGTTATACTCGGGGACGGTTCTCCCGTTATACTCGGGGACGGTTCTCCCGTACCGGCGACACCCCGCTTTTCGTCTTCCATCGGCAAAGACTGCCGGACGGGCACGGCCGCCTGGGAATCCGGCCCCTTTTCCTGCCCGGCGCCCGACCCGGCTTCGCCGTAGCCGGGCGGGATCCCGTCAAACTGCAGCATACTGCCGTTTTCCTGAGCGATATTCTTGTCAGCAAGGTTTTCTTCCGGGACCCGAGACTTTTTCAGTTCTTCCCGGTAAGCATCCCCCGCCTCAGACTGGTAAGCGATCCCGGGTTCCTGCATAACTACGTCCGTTCGCCGGGCATCCCGGTTAAAAAGGCCGTGCATTCCAAAAATCCCCGCAACCGCGACAGCCGCAAGCAGAACGGCCGCGAAGGCGGGACTTCTGAGAACGGGCGGCAGGCGCCGCATCCACGGCCGCCTTGCCCTCTCGCGGGCAAGAGCCTCTTTTATCCTGCCGTTTAAATCAGCGGGCACTTCTATCTGAGACACCATTTCCACGACCGTCTTCCGCAAAAGGGCATCGGCCCTCTGCAGCTTTTCAAACTCATCCCGACAGCTCTCGCATTTGCCCAGATGCTCCTCGACAATTACCGCTTTTTTCACGGATATCGTCTTGTCAAGAAAATCGTCAATCATCAGTTTTACAGCATCACAACGCATATTCCCGGCCTCTTTCCAAGCGTTCTTTAAGCAGGTTGCGGGCGGAATTCAACCTTGACTTCACCGTACCGGCGGGTATGCCCAGTATCTCAGAGATCTTCTGCACGCCCAGGTCCATCCCGTAATAGAGGGTAAGCACAAGACGGTGCTCGGTACTCAAAGAAGCTACCATTTCCTTTAAATCAAGCCTGCCTTCTACCTCCGACATATCCCATTCCCCAGTCCTGTTGCTTAAAGATATTCTGCCGTAAGCGGCGTTTTCGCGATTGATTTTCCTCAGCCTGTCATAGCAGAGGTTTACCACAACCCTGTAAAACCAGGTCTTGAACGAGGATTCCATGCGAAAAGAATGCAATTTGCGGTAGCAGGTTAAAAAAGCTTCCTGAACAACGTCCTCCGCGTCGGAACGGTTGCGCAAAACTACCGACGCAGTGCGGAACGCGTCAGCAGAATACATGTGCACTAGCTGGGCAAAGGCATCTTCATCACCGGACTGCGCCATCCGGACAATATTCTCCTCCGATAAGTTCTTCTCACCCGGCATTTAAAGTTCTCCGCTCTCGAGAGTTCTTCAGTAATAAGACGCGCAAAAAACTCTGCAGGTTCACCGCTATAATTTCACTTATAAATACTTCGCCGGCGGAGAGAATTCACCTGGATCGTCCGGCAAAAAAACCGTGTTCGTTTCACCGGCCCCCCCTGCGATACCGGCACGGTTAAACAGCAACTCTTTATATTACCTGTTATTGACAGTAATGGTTAATAATGCCATAATGATGTTAGATAAAATTATGGGAGCAGTGTCGGGAACACGGCGAGGTCAGTGACCCGCTATGCGGTTCGATTCCGCATCTCCCAAAAAAAGGAAGTCCCGGCTTTTGGCTGGGGCTCTCCGTTTTCCAGGCCGAATAGCCTCACCTGAGCGAGCGTTTCAACCTCAAGATACTTTGTTAACCAACCACAGACGAAGGCAGCGCCTTTGTCAATAGCGAACGACATTGCGCATCGCCGCAAGCAGCACTCTGTGCAGCGAGGCTGCGAAAGCGGGGGCGCGGACACGGACGTCCGCGCCAGCCTGAACCGAGCCAGGACGGCGAGTTGAAGGCGGCCCGGTTTCGCCTGATGCAAGCAGCAAGTGCTGCCGGCACGAAGCACCGGGAGTGAGCGGTGACAAGGCGCTGCCGCTATGAGTATTATCTTCCTAAATATTTCCCGTAAAAGTAAGGAACAGCAAAACCGCATTCAGCCCGATTACCAGTGCGGCTATCACCCAGCCGAAGG
>Ga0116192_1000333_pt1 | contig 36867 bp, 36 predicted proteins | sample AD_UKC113_MetaG_FD_89876 | JGI IMG/M metagenome (GOLD analysis project Ga0116192, IMG submission 89876) | Active sludge microbial communities of municipal wastewater-treating anaerobic digesters from Hong Kong - AD_UKC113_MetaG | ecosystem: Engineered > Bioreactor > Anaerobic > Digestate...
CGACGCAGAAGAGCACCGGCGGCGAAGACCCCGTCTCCCGGGAAGCGTCGCCTGCGGCGACTCAGACCCCAAAGGCGACGCTTCCCGGGAGACGAGGTCTTCGCCGCCGTTGCTCTTCTGCGTCGCGACGGGCGGGGTCCTTTCCGCCGGGGCAAGGAGCCGTTCCATCTGGGTGACCCATTCCCAGTTCTTCTCTTTTTGGAACAGGACCTGTTTTTCGAGGTTGATGCGAATCCTTGCCATATGGGAAGAAACCGCCTTTAACGCAGGCACTTTATCCAGGATTTCCACGATTTTGGCAAGCCGCTTGGCGTCTTCCTCGGCCCGGGCCATGTAGGCGTTTGCCTCTTCCCAATAGCCGCCGAGCCAGGTCTTGAGGTCGCCGTGAGCCGGAACGGGAACCTCCTTCGGGACGGAAGAAAGAACGGACGGGGAAAGGACCGCCGAATCATCGGCGGAAACCCGGGGAGCGGGCGGGGATTCCCAGCCCTGCTTCTCGACGGCGGCGGCCGATTGCTCCTTGAGCGAGCGAAGCCGGGCGATGAGACCGTTCAGTTCCTTCCGATCCTGCACCGTCGCCTTCGAGGAATTTTGGAGGATACGGCGCAAGAGCATATACGAATCCCGGACCATCTCCGTAACCCGGGGCGTGGTGGAGGAGGATCGAGCCCGCAACCTCTGGAGCAGGGACTTGAGGATCTTCATGAGGGCTGCCGCTTCCGGACCCCGATTGCAGTAGGGTTCCACCTTTTCCAGGGCCAGTTCCAACTGGACCAGGTTCTCCCGGGAGATCTCCCACTCGAGGCTCAAATAGGCCACACTGAGGGCCTCGAGAAACCCTCCCAGCTCCTGTTCCCCACTCACGGCACCGGGAACCGGGACGGCCTCGTCCTGGTCCGGTTTCTCCGATGCCAAGACGAAGACCTCAGCGGGCTTCGCCATTGGCTGGGGCCGGGGAACTGCGGTTGCCGCCCGGGGATCGGACTTGAGCTCCACGGAAGGCGAGTCCGGTCGAAACGGGCGTGGAGGCGGGACCTCCCCGCTCGACAGCGGCGGGGCGTCGTTCAACCCCAGGGTCCCGCGGCCGGGGGCCCCCCCGGCGTTCTCGCTGGGATGGGTGAACAGTTTGTCGATTTCCTTGTCGATCTGCTCGTCGAAAGCATCAAGATCGATCTCGGCCGTATTGCCCTTCTCTTCGGTATTTCCTGGATTCAGCATGGAATTTCCCTCTTTTCTCCTCGGGGGACCCACCCCGGGACCCGGCCGGGGCCCGGGGAAGCCCGACCTCCCCGCTCTACATCCCTTGCTGCAGTTTCCCCCCCATTTTGCGCACGACCCCCTTGACCGTTCTCTTGCTGATTTCCCTCAAGGTGTCGTAAACCCCGTCCCCCCTCAAGGCACTGGCCTCGAAGCAGGGCACGCCCAGGCTCGAATTCAGATCGTTTTCCATCTCCTGGACGCTCAGGATGGGTATGTTGGATTTTGCCAGGTCTCTCTTATTGAATTGAAGCACCAGGGGGATCTGCCGGACGTCCCAGCCTTCGTCCGCAAGGTTTTCCTTCAGGTTTTCCAGGCTTTCGATGTTCTTGTGTTTCTGCACCTTGAGGGAATCCGCAACGAAGGCCACCCCGTCCACGCCCCGGAGAACCAGCTTTCGGGTGGAGTTGTACATCACCTGTCCCGGCACGGTGTAGAGCTGGATCTTAATGTTGAGGTTCATGATTCTTCCCAGTCCCAGGGGCAGAAAGTCAAAGAAGAGGGTCCGGTCTCCACGGGTGTCGATGGTGACCATTTTGCCGCAAACCTGCTTGGACATAGACTCGTGGATGAAGAGCAGATTCGTCGTCTTGCCGCACCTTCCCGGCCCGTAGTACACGATCTTTACCTGGATCTCACCCCTGCTCAAATCAATAAAAGCCACCGATATTTCCTTCTACTTGTTGAAAACGTTCAGTAATTGTTCCACCGCACTGCCGGATCTCAAACGAATCAGGCCCAGGGAAACGTTCTCGTCGAAGAGGGTGACGAGGATATACTCCTTGTCCAGCCTGCTGAAGTGAATGTTTCTCTTGTCCCCCTTGTGGAAGAGAAGCGTGAAATCCTCCTCGCCGATGAGTCGGGCGATTTGGGCGGTGGCGGCGAAGTTCGCCGCAGAGAGCACGGCCAGGGCCAGGATGTCGTTCATATGCAGGGAGCCTCGCTCGAGAATCAGGTTCCCGGCCATGTCCACAATCATCACGTGATTTGCCCCGGCATCCAGGAGTTCCTTTCGTACGATCTTATCAAGCTGGTCGACTTCGCCTTTGGTTAAGATCAGACTCATACTATCTCCAACCTTTCCTGTAGATCCTCGGATCGTACCGGGGAGTCCTGGGCACTCGAATTGGACCCTATTTCCCTTCTCACATCAATCCCCCGGGATTATCTATCCCCCGCGCAAATGGCGGCGATCTCATCTCGATGCCTCATGGATTCGATGAGCAAATGCTCGATGGGTTTGTCAATGGAAACGACGGCATCATCCGGGAGAGGGAAGGTTTCGAACCGGCCCTGGTCCCATTGGAGCATCCGAAAGAGGGCCTTTTCTCCCGCAAGGTTGTCGACCTGGGCATGAAAGACCCTGCCTGAGCGGACATGGATGGTTCCTTTGCCCCGGGGAGACTCGATTTGGAAAAGAAGGTTCGACCGGGCCAGGCAAGCCAGCTGGATCACGTCCGATAGATGAATGTGTTGCATGGAGCCCAGGAAACCTTGGTGGGGACCCACGTCCGGCGAGGTCCGTTCCGGGACTTCTTGAGAACGTGCGGAGGGGCTGAGGGACGGGAGCTTTACCCCCACCACGTTGGCCAGGTGGAAGTTGGCCGACTGGAGTTTTGCTTCCCGGAGGTCCGCACCCTCGAGGTTCGCTCCCTCGAGATCCGCCCCCTCGAGGTTTGCTCCCGTGAGATTCACCGCACAGAGATTGCTTCCCACCAGCCGGGCATGCTGGAGATCGGCCCCGGCCAGGTTGGCCATTCTAAGGTTTGCCGCGTTGAGCCTCGCACGCCGCAGGTCGGCCCCTTCGAGGTTGGCGCCCACCAGGTTGCAGCCCTGGAGGTTGGCGCCCTCGAGCCTTGCGTTTTTGAGGACGGCCCGGCTCAGGTTGCCGTGGGAAAGGTCCGCAGAACGGAGGTCCGCCTCGACGAGCCAGCCGACGCCGGACAGGTCCAGGGATGAGACGTCCACCCCGCGAAGGTACGCGGGGCCTCTTCCCGCAATCACCGCACTGAGCAACTGGTCCCTGGTCAACTCGGACATAACACACCCACCCCGCAATGCGCATCGATTTTCGTCCCGAGGGAACACCAATCCTTCCAAGTGCAATGCCCCTCATCCCCTAAGGTCGTCCAACGGGCAGAAATAAATAAGGAGTTTTTTTTCAGGGTCCTCCGGGCAGGCCGGTCACGGCCCTTTTCCACGATTCATTGACACCGGGGCCGGAAATGCTATCCGGGAGGAGCGGTCTCCGGGGGATGATCCTTTGGCGATCCTTCAGGCAACAAGGGTCCCTTGGCGCCTCGTCCCGACCGACCGAGTTCCTTCCCGGGCAACGACCCCGCTACCCAAACCCGGGAAAGGGATCTCGCCAAGTTCTGCTTGCTTGTCCGGATATGTTCCCGCCGAACACCAGGACAACAAGCCAACCTTGCCCGGCCCGACCGAAAACCTCGGACCGGGACCCCCGTCCATGATTTCCCTTTTCATGGCTCGTGGGTTTCATGGCAACCCCCTCGGCTTTTAGAAGCGGTTACGACTTGCCTGAGAACTTGGATGGATGTTGCCCCGGGGACGATGGGAGGGTCAAGCATGGTTTCTGGGGGGATAAAGTAGGTATTTCCCTACGCGCTCTGCCGGACCGGCGGGGCTGAGATTCAAGCCCCGCCCTCTGGAGGTATTTCCCTACGCGCTCTGCCGGACCGGGAAGGGGGCGGGCGAGTTCCGGCAACGGGATCTCGAGGGCCACAAGGTCTGCATGTCGCGGCAGCGAACCGGCGTCTCCGGGAAGCGGGATTTCTCGATAAAGGCACCACCGGAACGGCCCGGCATAACGGTCCGAACCGACCTCAGAGCTGCTTTCCCCGCAGGTGGATCGAGAGGTTGGCGTGGGTGTTTAGGATCTGGAACTCTTTTCGGATGTTTCTCCGGTGGGTCCTGACCGTATGCGGGGAGATGGACAGATGGTCGGCAATCTCCTCACTGTTGAGACCCCTCTTGATCATGGCCGCGATGCGAAGCTCGCTCGCCGAAAGGGCGCTGCTCCACTCGTTTTCGGGCGACAAGCCGGCGGAAAGCCGGCTCATGTACGGGGACAGCATTTCCTTCTCGATCCGGTCTCTCTGAAGGGGGGGTCCGATTGAAGCTTCCGCAACATGGGCTGTATTTTCATCCGCACGGCTTCGGCAATCTCGAGTTCGATGTCCTTGCGGTTCCTCTCCACCTGCCGACTCAAGGCCGGCAGGGCCTGGTTGAGGTCGAAAAGCCGACACCGAAGCTCATCGACGTTCCCCTCGTGCTCCCCGACCTTCTGGTGCGCCGCCTCGAGCTCCCGGGCGTCTGCCGCCGCTTCCGCCGCCTGACGTTCGAGATCGCTTTGAAGATCCAGGATCGTCTTCCGGTAACCCTCGATGGCCGCCCTCGTTCTACGATCCTCCTATTCCTTGGCCAGGGCCAACTCGACGGCGACCTTGAGCCGGCTCTCCCGGAAAGGCTTCACGATATAGCCCGAGGGATGGGTCCCCTTGGCCCTCTCCAGGACCTCCTTGTTGGAATAGGCCGTGATATATGGAAATGGGACCTGGTGGCAGGCCGCAACTTCTTGGGAAAGTTCGATCCCGTCCATTTTCCCGGCAAGGAAGATGTCAATCAATACCAGGGCGACCTTCAGGCCCTCCATCTTCTCGAGGGCCTGCTCCCCGGGCCAGGGCAAATCCCGCGGTCTCGTAGCCGAGCCTCTTCAGCGCATGCTCGATGCCGCGCACAATGACGATTTCGTCTTCAACGATGAAAATGCGTGGTTTCTTCAAGGGGACTCGACCTCCGGATTCGCCGCGGCCGGTCGTTGGACCCAATGACTTTGAGGGACTTTTCCCTTCGACATCCCAAACACTTTCTTGAAACTCATCCCCGCGGGATCTTCGAAGAACGGCGGCTGGGCTCGGTGTCGCAATCGAAGAGACCCAAAGCCTCGGTCAACCCATTGCAGGGATTCTCTTCATTGGAAGACACTGTTTTACAAAACCCCGCCAATCGCAATGTTCCGGAGAAAAATAGAAGGGCGAACGCAGGATGGCAGCTCCATGCGTCCCGGTCCGTCTTTCCTGTGAGGACACGTACGGGGGGAACTCGAGTTTCGGACGTCGGGGTTTCATGATAGGATGACAATCGGTGCCGGGATCGGTCGATTCCGGTAGGGTGCCTGCCGGTCCCCTCGAGTCGTCGGAAGGGGCTTCCCGCCCCTGGGCAAGAAACCATTCATCCAATCAAGAGGTGGCAGATGGAGGATCGTATCAAGCTGGGAGTCAGCTCATGTCTGCTGGGAAACAAGGTCCGCTACGACGGCGGGCACAAGCTGGACCACTTTTTGGCGGACACCCTGGGCGCCTACGTCGAGTACGTGCCCGTCTGTCCCGAGGTCGAATGCGGCCTGCCCGTCCCCCGGGAAGCCATGAGGTTGGTGGGAGACCCTTCGAGCCCGCGATTGGTGACCATTCACACGGGCAAAGACCACACGGACCGGATGCTCGAATGGGCTCGCCGACGGGTGAGGGAGCTCGAGCAGGAGAAGCTCTGCGGGTTCATTTTCAAGGGGAGATCTCCCAGCAGCGGCATGGAACGGGTGAAAGTCTACGGCGAAGGAGGCATGCCGGCCAAAACGGGAGTGGGCCTCTTTGCCCGGACTTTCATGGAGCATTTTCCCCTCCTGCCGGTGGAGGAGGACGGCCGACTCCATGACCCGAAACTGCGGGAGAATTTCGTGGAGGCGATCTTCACCCTCAAGCGGTGGCGCGAGTTTTTGGACAACAGACCCAATCCGGGGGCCCTGGTCCGCTTCCACAGTCGGCACAAGCTGCTGCTGCTCTCCCACAGCCCCAGGCATTACCAGTCCATGGGCAAACTGGTGGCCCGGGCCGGGGATATCTCCATGGAGAAGCTCATCCCGGAATACCAGTCGCTGCTGCTGGAGGGATTGCGCCTGAAAACCACGGGGAAGAAAAACCTCAACGTGCTTCAGCACCTCATGGGCTATTTCAAGAACGAGCTGACCAAGGATGAAAAACAGGAACTCCTGGAAATCTTCGACCTGTACGCCCGCGGGACCGTGCCCCTCATCGTTCCCATCACCCTCATCAATCACTACGTGCGAAAATACGATCAGCCCTATCTCAGGGAACAGCACTACCTGAGCCCCCATCCCGTGGAGCTGCAGCTTCGAAATCACGTGTGATTCCTCGAGGGGAAGAAAAGGCCGGAGGCGGAGGACCTCCCAGCAATCAGGGACCGGTCTCCGCCTCCGGACAGGATGGATGAAAGGAGGTTAGAGGTTAATAAAGACGCCTGACCTGGTTGTGTTTCTTCTTGTAAATCATTTCGCTGTTGTTCTTGAGCATCTTCTTGAGCTTGTTCTGTTCCGACTTGGTCAGTATGTTGTCCCGGACGGCTTTGTTGTAACGGTCTTTGATGTGGTCCAGATTGCCTCGGAGCGTCTCCGCCTCGGACGGAGTCAAGGTCCCCTTAGCCACCCCCTGGTCGATTCGTCTCTCTTGTCCCCTGATCTGCTCCTCGATGGTACCGGCCGCGTAGCTCAGTCCAACCACCGAAACGACCATGATCAAGGCCAACGCAACGCTGATGGATCTTTTCATGAGTCCTCTCCTCCTTTTCCGGATGTTGTTGAGACGGTCAAAACGACGCTGTACCGATGTTCCGCCACTCCCCCCCCTTTTATAAGGGAAAGCCGCCCCGCCTCCTAGGGAAAAGTCGCGAAAGTTCTCCCGGCCTCATCTGGAATCGGAGGAAGCTTCGCTCGGCGGCGGCGCCCCTGCGGATCATTCCCGGATGGATTCCAGGTACTCGCGCAGGGACGAAAAACCCTGGACGGGGGTCAATTCGTCTCCGGATCTCAAGTCGAAAGTCCCCACCTGGACCGGCTCGTCCAGGGTCCGGGGAAAGCCTTCCCCCGACCCGTCCGTGACCGTGAGGTAAGCCCGTTTTCCCTTGTGTTGGACAAATTTCGTGTAGGACGCCTGCCCCGCGCAACTTGCCGACAGCCGAAACCCCGCCTTTTCCATCACCTCTTCAACGTTCATTTCGTTTCACCTCGCTTTGCAGAAGGATCACCATGCCGGGTTCGTGAGGAGTCAGGTACCTCGGGCAAAGCCGGAGGCCTGTAAAGACCGCGGGCCGCTCAAAGCGGCTTGAAGCACTATGCAAACTCGTGCTGCTACGCGCTCACCAGCTCAGCTGTACTTCATTTCATCATCATTCAAGGCAGCCGTAACAGCGTGACCGGAATACTGTGTTCAGGCTTGGTTGGTGCTACAGCGCCTATTGGCAAAACAGACTCCCGGAACTGTCAAACTCTGGGAGTCCCCCGGCAAAGCCGGGGGTTTACCCAAGGGAAATTTCCCGCACCTTTCCATCCTTAGGGCTTGTCCGCGGATAAGGACTCCCCCTCCCCCCAACTTTCTCCCGCCGGGAGAGCAGGAGCTTTCCTCCTCCCCTCGACGGGAGGGGTCTTGGGAGGACGGCCGGCCCTTTTCCGGACAGGCCCCTCCATCGTACCCCCTCGGCATAGGACGGTTCGACCCAATCCCTGTCGGTTAGCGCTCCCGCCATACGGGCTCTCGTTTCTCGAGGAACGCTCGGACCCCTTCTTCCGCGTCTTCGGTGCTGCAATGGGAGGCAAAGAGAAGGCTCAGGTGGTCCAGGGCCTGGTTGTAGGGAACGTCCTGCATGGCGTAGATGCCCGTCTTGCCGACCTGAAGCGCCAGGGGACTCTTGGCTGCCAGCTGCGTCGCCAGTTCCAGGGTCGCCTCCTCGAGCTGCTCCTTGGGCACCACCCGGTTCACCAGGCCCAATCGTTCCGCTTCAGCCGCCGTGATCATTTTGCCCGTGAGCACCATCTCGAGAGTCTTCTTTCGCCCCACGCAACGGGCCAGGGGAACCGCCGGTCCCAAGCAGATGAGGCCTACGTTGATGGCGGTCGTTCCGAACTTGGAATCCTCCGTGGCCACCGTCAGGTCGCAGGCGAAAGACAACCCTGCACCGTTGGCCAGGCAAAGACCCTTCACCGAGGCAATCACCGGCTTTTTCATCTTGGCGATGGTGTGGTTGTGTTCATCCATCAGCCGAATGAATTCCCGGTATTCCTTGTGGCTCTTGCCCTTGAACTCAGCCAGAGAGATCCCGGTGGAAAAGTGTTTCCCGGCCGCGTTGATCACTACGACCCTGACTTCGGGGTCGTTTTCCATCTCCCAGAGGGCATCGTTCAGTTCTCGGGCGAAGGGGATGTTGAACGTGTTCATCTCTTGGGGCCGATTGAGGGTGATGAATCCGATGCGATCCTTCTTTTCCACGAGTACGTTGGTGTAGCTCATGACCTTTCTCCTTTCTGCAATTGGCCGAAGGACAAAGAAACCATGGGAAAGACCCCCGCCGGGGAACCGGCACGGGAATTTCCGGGACCTGTGGAGAGCGACGACAAACAAAGCCTGCGGGTGAGGGGTTCGCTGCTCGATTTCCCTGAAAACTACGTCGGCTTTTTCAAGTGATCCAGGTACTGGTGGAGCTGGGAGATCGTCTGTTGCCAGACGGCGGGATCTCCGCTGGAAGTATACAACGGACCCGCTCCGTTTAGGGAGATCACGATGAAGTTGGCGATCTCCTCCAGGGGCAGTCCTTCCTTGAGCATTGCCATTTGACGGGCTTCTTCGAGCCAGGAGTGCAGCAGGCGGGAAAACCCCCTGAATCCTTGCAGGATGTGCTGGTTCATGGCCGAGGATTGTCTCGAGAATTCCACCAGGGAATTGAACAAAAAGCAGCCTCCCTCGAAGACCCCTCCCCCCAGGTAGTCCTGCATGCTGTTGCGGATGACCCGACGAATGCGCTCCAAGGGGTCCGGAGCTTCTTTGACTCCCCGAAACACGATGTCTTTCCAGATACGGGTGCACTCCTGGTAGGCGGCGTACCAGATCTCCTCTTTGCTTCGGAAGTGCCCGTAGAGCCCTCCCCGGGTGATGCCGACCGCTTCCAGGATGTCTGCAATGGAGGTGTGGAAATATCCCTTGACCGAGAAGAGTTGAATGGATTTCTCGATGATGGTTTGTCGCGTGAGTTTTCCCTTGGTTGCCACCGGGGACGGGCCTCTCTTATAATACCGACCGATCGGTCTATTTCTATTCGGGTTCCTTTTCTTTGTCAAGGAAGGAAAGAGGGGACCCCCAGGAGTTTTCCCGCTAGGTCCTTCGGATTCCCGGGTTCCGGACCCGTTGCCGAAATCTCGTCACCTCATGGAAATATCGTACGCAACCCAGGTCGGTTTTCGAGCCGATTTGCCCCCTGCCTGCGGTGAGGCCCGAGTCTCCCCAGGACCCAACGGTGAACAAGGCGTGCCGAAGGCCCCTGCCGGCGGGGGGGCCGAACCCGTCTGAGGATCGAGCCCCGGGCGGGCCGGCACGCCTGTTGCTCTCCTTTCCGAGGGAACGAACAAAGGAGGCGGATATGAGCATCTCACGCCGGATTCTTTTGGGATTGATCGTCGGGGCTACGGGGTTTTTTCAAATTGCGGACAACCCCATGCCCGGAATCAGCGCGGTTTGCCTGGGCGGTTTTCTGATTCTCGCCGGAATTGACCCTCTCAATCGGAGCAAGAATGCCGAAGAGGCCATGGAAAGCGATGGCCGGAGATAATCGGAAGGGGTTAGTAGTCACCCGGGGACTTTCATCTTTGCCCCGGGTCCCAGCGACTGCCTGCCCGGCGCAGGGGATCCCGCAAGCCCTTGAGCGAAGGCGGCGCGGCTTCTCTGAACCCTTCCTCTGGAGTTTCTATTGTACCGCGGTTTTCTGTGTGGTAGGATGGTTTCGGTTCCTCGACCTATATGAGCCCGCACTCTTCCATCTGTTCAGATTCTCAGTTGTTCCAGGAAATGCCTTATGACGTCCGTCCCCAACCGTCCCGGCTCGAGGCGGTCGTGCCCCGCCTGTTCCGGTCGCGGGACGGTTCCCTGCTCCCGCTGTCGAGGTATCGGCACTTTTCACCTGCCTGCGTTCTTTCTGGGACCCTGGCAAGATCTGCCTCTTCCCCGGGAATGCCCCGGGTGTGAGGGAGACGGTAAGCTGGACTGCAGCGCTTGCCGGGGCAAAGGCTTCCTACCGGCCTGATTGCCCCCTCCGGCAACCCGGAGGGGAAAAGGCCCGAAAACAGAGGAGGATTCCATGACACTCCTACGGCTTTTCTCCCAAAGGTCTTGTCTTCCCCGACCGCTTGGGCCGGTTCTGCAGCTGACGATTGCGTTCTTTTTGATTCTCTGCGGACCCCGAGCCGTCCCGGCCGCCGACAACCCCAAGCCGCCTTCCTCTCCCGTAAAACTCATCTTCATTCATCATTCCAGCGGGGAAAACTGGTTGGCAGACTGCAACGGACGGCTGGGCATCGCCCTTCGAAACAGCAACTATTTCGTCAGCGACACCAACTACGGGTGGGGGCCACGGGACCTGGACGTCGGGTTCGATCGCATCGGCGACCACACGGACCTGGGACACTGGTACAACTGGTTTGCCGGTCCCAATCGCAGCAGGTATACCAAGGCTCTCTACGCGGAAAGCGGGCAGCACTGCGACTACTCGCGCCTGTCCCAAGACCCGGGGGGACCCAACGAGATCATTCTTTTCAAGTCCTGCTTTCCCAACTCCAACCTCGGCGGAAAGCCCACGGCAAAGCCACCCGCCGGGGAGAATCCCCTTCGAGGCCAGGACGCTTACTCCCCATACATGAAGGTGGGTTACGCCAAAGGCATCTACAACGACATTCTCCAGTACTTCGAGACTCGCCGGGACAAGCTCTTCGTGGTGATCACCGCCCCTCCCCTGAACCCCAACGAAACCTCCGCCGCCCAAGCGGCCAACGCCCGGGCCTTCAACCTGTGGCTGGTCAACGAGTGGTTGAAGGACTATCCCCACTCCAATGTCGGGGTGTTCGACTTCTACAACGTTCTGACAAGCAACGGGGGAGATCCCCGCACGACCGACCTGGGCAAGGCCCGGGGGAATCATCACCGATGGTGGGCGGGAGCGCTGCAGCACATCCACACGGTCAACCGCAACGTCGCCGCTTATCCCTCGGGCTCGGACGACAGCCATCCCAATCGAGTGGGAAACCGAAAGGCTACCGGGGAGTTTGTGAAGGTATTGAATGTTCTGTACCACCGCTGGAAGGCGGATTGAAAGGCGGGAGCGAACGGTCCTTCTTTCTTCGAGGGACCGTTCGCATGAAACGCGGGGAAACGCGGGGATCGGCCCGGTCCCTATTTTGCCAGCGCCACCACCTTTTCCACCAGTTTGCCGATCCCCTCGGCCACATCCTTGATGCCTGGCCCCAACATGTAGGCGGGAGTCGAGACGATCTTGTTCCCGGCATCCAGGTGGATCTGATCCACCGAACACACCTTGTGTTGTCCTCCCATGGCTTCGATGGCCGCGGCCGTATCCTTGTCCGTTCCAATGGTGACTTCGGGCTTTTTGTCGGCCAGGGCCTTGGTCAGGGTGGCCGGGGCAATACAGATGGCCCCCACGGGCTTATTCGCGGCAACCATCTCCCGAAGCAGCCTCTCCACTTCCGGGTTCACCACGGCATCGGGTCCCTTAAACGCAAAGTCGCTGAGGTTCTTTGCAGCGCCGTACCCCCCGGGAATGATCAACCCGTCCAGGTCCGCCGCCTTCACGTCCTTGAGGTCCCGGATCTCCCCCCGGGCAATGCGGGCGGACTCGACCAGCACGTTTCTTTTCTCGCCGGTCACCTCACCGGTGAGATGGTTGATCACATGGGCCTGGTCCACGTTGGGCGCCATGCATACAATCTGCGCATTTGCCCTGTCCAGGGCCAGGAGCGTCAAGACCGCCTCGTGAATTTCCGATCCGTCATACACTCCGCATCCCGACAGAAGCACTCCGATCTTCGGCATCGTTGTATCCTCCTTCTCCCAGTTCATCCCAGCTCAGGCTACCATTTTCACCACACCCCTCTTGCCCGGGGCGAAAAACAGGCGGCGGTCGGCAATTGGATCGAGGATCGAACGGGCTGTTTGGAATCGACCCGCTTCCATCCCCCACGGCCCGGGGGGCCGAACCGGTTGGCCCGGGCCCGCACCCGGGGTCCATGAACCGATCGCTTCGTCTGGGATACAATCATAGAGCACGCTCAATCACAAGCCCTTTCCGTTTCGGGGACCCCTCAGCCATTTCTCGGCTTCGGAAACGTCCTCGAAGGATTCCACCCACGTTCCCCGGTTCTTGGCAACGGTGGTGAGAGACCGGATTTCCCTTCGAACCCCGGCGTGTCGGGGCATGACATGGGCGATGGAGATCTGGAGGCCGATGCCGTCACACCGGTACGTGGGTCCCAATTCATACAGGCTTCGCGTGGTGTAGCCGCCGTCCAGTTCGAGGTCCCGGGAATCGAAGAGAACCTTTTTGCATCCTATCTCGCGGCAGATGCGCGCCATCTCCCGGCGGGTGAGCACATGGTCCTCCAATCTTCGCCGGTTTGCGGGGCTGCACGTATATGATCCCGTCCTGCCGATCGATAATGAGCTCGTAGCATCTTCCCCTTCCGGGTGAGGCTGTAGATGCGAAGATTGTCCGGACCGGACTTGCACAACTCACGTTTGGAAGTGAGCCATTCGCACGGACTGCAGGTCATTCCCCGGCGAAGATCTTCGGAGCTGAGCAGATCCCTGGCGAGGTTCAGCTTGAATTCCGCCAACTGGTCGTTGAATGCAGCCTGGGATACCCTGTCCCCTTCCACAAGATTCAGGCCGGCGTGTTCCCGTGACAGAGTCTTCTCCCCTGCAAGCAAGAAGAGCACACGCCCCTTGCGCTCGCCCATCACTACCAAGACCTTCCCGTAACCCCACCCGGACATCCGGGGGTGTAGCACCCAATCGCCCTTGGATAGTTTGAGCCCTGCTTCTCGGATAGTCTGTACTCCTTTTCCCGCGCAAAAGAGGCCGCTGAGAGGCACTGCATTTTTCGGGACAAAGTGCATCTCTTGAGAGAGGATCAAGCCACCAAGGGCAGCGAAAGGAATCGGTAGGGCTTCCATATCAAAGGGGTAGGAGTTACGGAGTCTGCCGTTGATTCGACAGCTCCATCATAACGGACAGGGAGTGAAACATCAAAGAGACAAACCCCTTCCCGCATGGGCAGAACCTCAGGCGATGAATCCTTCCGCCGTGGACGGCAGGAACATGCAGGCCAGGCCGCCTCGAAACACAAACGGTACCTGGCAGGGCGACGGGCAACAACGGTCACGGAAACGGTCACAAGGGCGGAACTTGACAAGAAAAGGGGGGCGAACCTTCCGGCGCATCCCAATGGAGGTGTTGGAAATTACAGGGTCTTTCTGGTGCCGGAGGAGAGACTCGAACTCTCACGGGCGCAAGGCCCACTGGATTTTGAGTCCAGCGCGTCTACCGGTTTCACCACTCCGGCACAACAGGGGGTTTATACACAGGGGGTTTCCGAGGTGTCAAGGGAAATGACCTAGGTGCAGTGGCCGCATCCCTGCCCGTGTGAACCCTTGGGAGGAGGCTCCCGGCCACCGTTCAGGCTGCCGGCGCATCCCTCCCTGCATCGCCCCTTGCGGTCGCATGGAACTTCCCTGAAATGGAACCCATGGACCTTGCCCGGCGGATGTTCCACCCCGCCGATTTCCCACTGCGGTCCGGTCGTCCAAGCCGGGATCAATCCTATTCAGGCGAAATTGAGCGCCTCGCTGTTGGCTCTTTGGCATGGTATGTGAGAAGTTTCGGACGTTACCTGTTGAATGGAAGCCAAAGCAGCTCAACCACAGGAAATTCGAGGCGAATGGTTAAACACTGAAGGCTAATTGCCCGATTTGGAATTGAGCTTGACAGCCCGGGGCAAATTCGTTACACATACGACGTTTCGCTGCACCGCTCCTCACTTGCGGGCGCGGACGACACACGTGTGCGTGGGGCTGTAGCTCAGTTGGGAGAGCGCTTGAATGGCATTCAAGAGGTCCGGGGTTCGACTCCCCGTAGCTCCACCAGAAAAGCCAAAGGGCCAGCGGGAACAACCGCCGGCCCTTTTTTGTTTTCCCACCGACGGGAAGGTCCGGGGGGGCGGATGGAAACCCCTCGAGACTCCGCCCAAGGATCGGATCTCGGGCATCCCCTTGGGTGCGGTCTCGTCAGGGCTTTGGCGGATTGGAGGCCTCGGGGGGCGTCCAGGGGACCCGCCTGCCTTCCAGAAAGAGCTCGAAAATGGAGCCGTGATCCGTAGTTTTGAGGATCTTCGCGAGATTTTCCCCGGTGTCGGTGATCCTTGTCGCGGTGATGTATTTGTTCCTCTTCACTTCTCCCCGGATCTGGCCGCTCTCCACGTATCGGGCCGTTTCCCGGGTCATGAGCCGGACTTTCAAAGTACCCTCGTACCCTCGCTGATTTCATATTTTGCCCCCGGGTAGGTTGCCGCCTTTTGCGTCCCGGAGTCGTTCTCCTCCTTTCGACACTCGAGGGTTCTCGGGATATGCCGGTTTCAGATTCATGAACCGGTACGGACCTACCTCGGAAGGATGCATTCGGTAAAAGAACAGCTCCATGCCCTTCCCTTCTTCGGTCAAAATCATGCTCGAGTCCGCCGGGGGATCGCGATCCGGTGCGATGTGAAGCCAGACCGTCGCGTTTGACTCCCGAACACGCCCGGCCCAGGTACCCGTGACACTTTGATCCCATTGGACGGACCGGGGACCCGAGAGAGGGTTGTCGGATTCCGGCACACAGCCGATTAGAAGGATCAAGCCGATCAGGCACAGAATGCTGCGTCTTGGAATGCTTATTGGCTGCCGATGCCTCCCTTCTTTGAGGAAAACCCGGAGGCCCACGGACACTCCGGGTGGAAATCCACCTTCGTCCTTCGCGGTGGATTTCTTCCCGTTGTTCTGATAGGAAAGTTGGCCTTCTTGTGCCTTTTTCACGAGAACCCCCAGCGTATGCGACAAGGCGAGCCATGCACCGCAACGGAGAGAGGATCACGGCATGGAGTGGACAAAGACGAAGCCCAAGAAGGAGGGCTGGTATTGGTACCTCTATACGGGAAACCCGGAAGATTGGCCTATGGTGGACGACCCGTCCCAACCCCTCATTGTGGAGGTGACCCGGCAGTTCTTCATCGACGAGGACCTCTCGTTGCTCCTCTTTTGGCTGACGGGCTCCGACGAGCCATGGCGAGTGTATGAAGCCGAGGGATTCTGGTACGGGCCTCTTTTGCCTCCCCCCTTCCCCGAAATCCTTCAGCACACGGATGGGGGCAACGGAGGGACCTGATTCCCGATCCCAAAACTTTTTCGCGTGGTGCCGACGACCGATCAGGGCTGGGGCTGTGGACCCGGTAAATGCACCCGGTCTTCCCACCAGTTCTTTTTCTTTCCCTCGACCAGGTCCACGCCTTCCCCCGGATACACCCGTCGGTCGACTTCGGCCGTGGGCTCCGTCACGGGAGGCCGCCATTGCGGCCGAGGCTCGGGACCCTCGAGGGTTACCTCCGAAGGGGCCGAATCCACCATTACGGGACGTCTTCGGACGTCGACTCCCGGCACGGTGCAGCTGAACTCGATGGGGATGCCGTTGGGATCGAAGGAATAGACGGAATGGATGAACCCGTGGTCGATAACCTCGGACACCCAGAACCCCGCAGCCTCGAGCATGTCTTTGAGCTCCCACAGATCCTCTTCGGTTTCCACACCGATGGAAACGTGGTCGAAAACCAACGGGCCGGAGACGGGATAGCCGTGGTCTTTTTCCGGGATGGGTTCCACGTGAGGCCATTCGAAAAAGGCAATGAGGTCCTCGGAGGAAATCTCGAAAAAGTAATGCCGATACCCGGGTTTGCCCAACCCGGCCACAATCCTCATTCCCAGAAGATCCCGCCAGAAGCGGATGGTCGAGTCCATGTTGTTGGTAGCCATGGCCAGGTGATGTATTCCACGGTACTTCGCCATAGACCTCTTTCCTTTCTTCATGCCGGGGGTACGGGGCGGAGCCGAAGGGGACGCGCTGCAGGGAAACGAGTGCCGGCAGGGGGGTCCTTTTCTTCAACGAGAAAGAGCTTCTCAAGGGAAAGAACCACACTTCGGGGTTGGAATCAAGAGCCATCCGGGGAACTGGCCCACGAATCCCCGGAGGACGGCGCCGGGGGGATGCCAAAGGGTTACGCACAAGAGCGACCTCCGGGCAGGGGGGAAAACCGTAGGGTTCCGGCTTTTTGGGGGCGCCGGGGGGCGGTCCGTCCCGGGCCTTTTTCCCGCCAGTTTCAATCTTGACACCGGGAGGGGATTGGGGTAACGTGCCGACATTCACAATATTGGAATTTCTGCTTGGGCAATCGATTGACGGCCTCTGACATGCGGGCGAAAAGTGGTTTCCCGCCCGCATGATTTTTTGCCGGAAGGGGGGGATGGTCAGGTTGCGATCGGGGAAACCGGTCTTTCGATCACGTCGCACAGGATAGGGAAAGGGATCTCTCCAGATGAACCTAGGGGATTTGCTCGCAAGAGACAGAGAACGATTCGTCAAGAAGTGGTTTGGGGCGTTGGTCGGAACCTATCCCCCTGAAACGGCACGATTTCTCGGAAAAGAATCCAATCAGTTCGTCAATCCGGTTGGCCATACCATTTATCATGGGCTCGACGGCCTCTACGGCGAGATGCTCCGGGGCATGGACTCGGAAAAGCTGAGGCCCTGGCTGGACCGCATCATCCGGGTGCGAGCGGTCCAGGATTTTTCGCCTTCCCAGGCCGTGGCGTTCATGTTTTTGCCCAAGGGGTTGGTTCGGGACATGTTCCAGGAGCACATCCAAACCCAGCAGGTTTCTTCGGAAGAACTGGCGTCTTTCGACCTTTTGATCGATCAAATTTCCCTGCTGGCGTTTGACGTGTACATGCAGTGTCGTGAAAAGTTGTACGAGCTCAAAGTCAATGAATTGAAGAACCGGACCTTCCGCCTCCTTCAGTTGGCGGGTCTCGCTGCCGAGATCCCCGAGTTTCGGGCGGAGGGGCCGAAGGGCAACACTTAACCACAAAACTCTTTTGACACGAGGGATTGTTCAATGGGAATCAAGTTTTCATTGACCGTAGTCATTGCGCTCGTTTTGGCCGCCTTTCTGGGGGTGCAAGCGGCCGGCATGACTTACCTTTTCGGGGTGATCATCCCGTACCTGGCGGTTTTCATCTTCCTGCTGGGAGTGGTTTACCGCGTGATTACATGGGCTCGATCCCCCGTCCCCTTCCGTATTCCAACCACCGCCGGGCAGCAGAAGTCGCTCCCGTGGGTGAAGCAAAACAAGCTCGACAACCCCAGCTCCACGGCGGGGGTCGTGGGCAGAATGCTTCTCGAAGTCCTGCTCTTTCGTTCCCTTTTCAGGAACACGAAGTTCGAGCTGCACCAAGGTCCCAAGGTGGTGTACCAGTGGGAGAAATGGCTCTGGCTGGCGGGCCTTCTCTTTCATTGGTGCTTTTTCGTGATCCTTCTGAGGCACCTTCGGTTCTTCACGGAGCCCGTGCCCTTTTTTGTGCTCATGACCGATCGGCTGGACGGGATGCTCCAGCTCGGGCTCCCCGGGGTCTACCTCACCGATGCGATTTTCATTCTCGCGGTCACCTACCTGTTCATTCGCAGAGTGATCATCCCCCAGGTCCGCTATATTTCTCTTCCCGCCGACTATTTTCCCCTCTTCGTCCTCCTGGGGATCGGAATTACCGGCATCCTCATGCGCTATTTTCTCAAGGTCGACGTGGTTCGGGTCAAAGAGCTCGCCATGAGCCTGGTGACGCTGCAACCCAAGGTGCCCGACGGCATCGGCGTTCTCTTCTTTATTCATCTTTTTCTCTTCAGTACGTTGTTTGCCTACTTTCCCTTCAGCAAATTGATGCATCTGGGAGGGGTTTTCCTGAGTCCCACGCGAAATCTCCCCAATGACAGCCGTATGAAGCGGCACGTCAATCCGTGGAATTACCCCGTCAAGGTTCACACGTACGAGGAGTATGAAGACCATTTCAGAGAGAAGATGATTGAGGCCGGATTACCAGTGGAGAAGGAGTAAACATGGCTAAGGTCCCAAAACCCAACGAGCTTGTCATTGATCATAAGTTGCCCCAGACCGGCTGGATGGACACCCCCGTGGTTTTTCGCCCCGGCACCTTTTCTTACCCGGGAAAACCGAAGAACCTCGAGGTGGTGGGATTGCCCAACCCTCGGGAATGGTCCCCCATGGACGAGGACTGGAAGCTTCCCGATAACTGGAAAGAGATCATTCTGGAAGGATTGAGGGAACGGCTGGAGCGGTTCCGGTCCTTGCGGGTTTTCATGGACATCTGCGTTCGATGCGGTGCCTGTGCCGACAAATGTCACTTCTATATCGGTTCGGGCGATCCCAAGAACATGCCCGTGCTGCGGGCGGAACTCCTCCGCTCGGTCTACCGCAAGGATTTCACCACGGCGGGGAAGGTGTTGGGCCGAATCGCGGGCGCCCGGGAGCTCACCGTGGATGTCCTCAAGGAGTGGTTCTATTACTTCTTCCAGTGCACCGAATGCCGCCGATGTTCGCTATTCTGTCCCTACGGCATCGACACGGCGGAGATCACCATCATCGGCCGGGAGCTCCTCAACTTGGTGGGGCTCAACATCGACTGGGTCGTGGGTCCCGTGGCCAACTGCTACATGAACGGGAACCATTTGGGCATTCAGCCTCACGCCTTCAAGGACATGATCGAATTCTTCGTGGACGAGATCGAGGCCGTGTCCGGGGTGAGGGTCGAGCCGACCTTCAATCGAAAGGGCGCCGAGATCCTGTTCATCACCCCGTCGGGGGACGTGTTCGCCGATCCGGGGACCTACACCCTCATGGGCTACCTCATGCTCTTCCACGAGCTGGGACTGGACTACACCTGGTCCACCTACGCATCGGAAGGCGGGAATTTCGGTTTCTTCACCTCCCACGAGATGATGAAGAGGCTCAACGCCAAGATGTACGCCGAGGCCAAACGGCTGGGAGTCAAGTGGATCCTCGGGGGAGAATGCGGGCACATGTGGCGGGTCATCAACCAGTACATGGACACCATGAACGGCCCTGCCGATTTCCTGGAAGAACCCGTGTCCCCCATCACCGGCACCCGGTTTGACAACGCCAAGTCCACCAAGATGGTGCACATCGTGGAATTCACCGCCGATCTCATCCGGAACGGCAAGTTGAAACTGGACCCCAGCCGCAACGACCATCTCCGGGTCACCTACCACGATTCCTGCAATCCGTCTCGGGGAATGGGCTTCTTCGAGGAACCGCGCTACGTGATTCAGAGCGTCTGCAACAACTTCTTCGAGATGCCGCCGGAGACCACCCGGGAGCAAACCTTCTGTTGCGGGAGCGGTTCCGGCCTCAACAATGACGAATTCATGGAAATGAGAATGCGCGGGGGGCTCCCCCGGGCCAATGCGGCCCGATACGTCCAGGAAAAGCATGATGTGAACATGATGGCCTGCATTTGCGCCATCGACCGGGCGGTCCTTGTCACTTCTCTGAACTATTGGGCCCCCGGAGTAGGGGTCACCGGCGTTCACGAGCTGGTCGGAAACGCCCTGGTGATGAAGGGCGAAGCAGAGCGAACCACGGATCTACGCGGCGAGCCGCTCGCAGGAATGGAGGAGAGCGACGATGAGGATCTATAACGCGAAGACGATCATCCCGGGAATCATCATCTTTCTGGGCATAGCCACTTTCCCCCTGTGGTACAACATGGGCAAGGCTGCTCCGGCACCGGACCCCAAGATCGATACCCCCGTGATCCAACAGATGGCGGTCAAACAGTGCGTCCTGCCGAAGATCGAGATGCGTACGGGACACATGCAGCTGCTCAACGACTGGAGAACCTCGGTCGTGCGGGACGGGTTCCGAATCTACGTGGCGGCGGACGGCAAGCAGTACAACATGAGCCTTCAGAACGAATGCGTCCGCTGCCATTCCAACAAGTCTCAGTTTTGCGACCAATGCCACGTGTACGCGGGATTGGAGCTTAACGTAACGCCCTATTGCTGGACTTGTCATATTGCCCCGAAGGAGACCAAGTAATGGAAACCAACCGAAGAAGCTTCTTGAAAATCGGCGGACTTTGTACCCTGGGGCTGGCAACCCTGCCGATTCATGAACTCCTTGCGAAAACCGACCTGCCCCGGGTGGCCTCGAACCCCGAAGCCTTCCACGGCAAACAGTGGGCCATGGTCGTCGATATGAGAAAGTGTTGGGAGAAGGGCAAGGCCGGCTGCAAGGACTGCATCGATGCGTGCCACAAGGTCCACAATGTGCCCGAGATGGGGAATGTCAAAGAGGAAATCAAGTGGCTCTGGACGGACAACTACGAAAACGTCTTTCCCGGCCAGGGCAACCCGTACAACATCGAAAACCTGCGGGGAAAGCCTTTCCTTGCATTGTGCAACCACTGCGCCAATCCTCCCTGCGTCCGAGTGTGCCCCACCCAGGCCACCTTCAAGCGTGCCGACGGGATCACCATGATGGACATGCACCGATGCATCGGATGCAGGTTCTGCATGGCCGCCTGCCCCTTCGGGGCGCGAAGCTTCAACTTTCGAGAACCCCGTCCCTACATTCCCGAGCTCAACATGGCGTATCCGACCCGGGAACGAGGGGTCGTGGAGAAATGTGAGTTCTGCTCCGAGCGGCTGGAGGTGGGATTGATGCCCGCCTGTGTCGAGGCATGCAAGGTCGGGGGCCTGGCCTTTGGGGATCTGGCCGATCCCAAGTCCAACGTCCGCAAACTGCTTGCATCAAACTACACCATTCGACGCAAACCCGAGCTCGGTACCGAGCCGAACGTCTATTACATCGTATCCTAGGACAGGGGGCAGCAATGCTTGAGAGGGCATTTAAAGGAGATCAAAGATACTTCCGGTGGCTGATGCTTCTGCTCGTGCTCATGGGCATGGGATTTGCCAGCTATCTGGTACAGTTGAACCGAGGGTTGACCATCACGGGGTTGAGTCGGGACGTCTCCTGGGGGTTCTACATCGCCCAATTCACCTTCCTCGTCGGTGTGGCCGCCTCCGCGGTCATGGTGGTCCTGCCCTACTACCTGCACAACGTGAAGGTCTTCGGCAGAATCACCATCCTTGGCGAATTCCTGGCCGTCGCTTCCGTCACCATGTGTCTGCTGTTTATCATCGTCGATCTTGGGAAGCCCATGAGGCTCCTCAACGTGCTTCTCTATCCCACACCCAACTCCATCCTCTTTTGGGATATGATCGTGTTGAACGGCTATCTCTTCCTGAACATCATCATCGGGTGGAACGTCCTGGAGGCCGAACGCAAGGGGGTTCATTACCCCGGCTGGGTGAAGCCCCTCATCTACCTTTCCATCCCTTGGGCCGTGTCCATTCACACGGTTACGGCCTTCCTGTACGCCGGTCTTCCCGGAAGGCACTACTGGTTGACGGCCATCATGGCAGCCCGCTTTTTGGCCTCGGCCTTCTGCTCCGGCCCGGCCCTTCTCATCCTCCTGGCGTACCTGGTGAAGAAATACACCAAGTTCGATCCGGGCAAAGAAGCCATCGACAAGCTTTCCATCATCGCCACCTACGCCATGGTCATCAGCGTGTTTTTCGTGGGACTCGAGTTCTTTACGGCGTTCTACAGCAAGATCCCCTCCCACATGGAAGCCTTGAAGTACCTCTTCGTGGGGCTTGAGGGACATCGCACCCTGGTGCCGTTCATGTGGCTCTTCGCGATCCTTGCGGTGGTCGCCCTGGTCCTGCTCATCAATCCCAACACCCGCAAGAACGAGAAGACCCTCAAGATTGCCTGCGCTGCGGTGTTTCTCTCCATGTGGTTGGAGAAGGGCATGGGCTTGGTCATCGCAGGCTTCATTCCCAACCCCTTTGACCACGTGCGCGAGTACTCCCCCACCATTCCCGAGTTGATGATCGTGCTGGGAGTCTGGGCAACGGGATTCTTCATTTTGTCCGTGTTGTACAAGATTGCCACCACCATCAAGGAGGAAACCGCCTAGGAGGGGCCCTGCCACCCTGCGGAATTGAGGGACTCCGAGGCCCGTACATCTTCGTACGGGCCTTGTTTTTTCCCCCTCCTGAAGGGCCGCCGCGGAAAGGGGGATCAAACACCGTTCCGTTCCCGCGCTCATCGTCAATCCCGGGATCTTCCGGCAAACGCTCGGACCCCACAGGAAACGGATGCCCCAACGGTGGGCGAAGCGGATCGGCAAATTTGGGGCGGGTCGAGTTCCGTGAAAAGGCCCGGCTGCGGCCGGCAGGACGGTTCCTGCGGACCCACGGGCGGGAGGAGCTGCCCGGAAACACGTCGCCCCCTCCCCGGGCGGGAGGGGGTGGGGGAGCGTGTAGGGCAGGAGGGGATCAGGCTTCTTCGATTTCCGCTTTCAGGATCCGGTCCCCCTGCTCAACGGCCTTGACCACTTCCATTCCCTCCATCACTTTTCCAAAAACCGTATGTCGTCCGTCGAGATGGGGCTGAGGAGAATGGGTTATGAAAAACTGGCTCCCATTGGTATTGGGACCCGCGTTGGCCATGGAGATGACCCCCGTCTCGTGTTTCAGGGGATTTCCCCGGGTTTCGTCCTCGAACCGGTAGCCGGGGCCTCCCCGGCCTGTTCCCGTCGGGTCCCCGCCCTGGATGACAAAGTCCTCGATCACCCGGTGAAAAATCACTCCGTCGTAGAAACCTTCCCGGCACAAGAAAACGAAATTATTGGTGGTTTTTGGGGCATATTGCGGGTAGAGCTCCAGCAGGATGACCCCCTTGTTGGTTTCGAGTTTTGCTCGGTAGAGCTTCGACGAATCGATGCCCATGGACGGCGGGCTATCCCACTGTTTCGTTGTCATCGTTCATTCCTCCTGATTGGGTGCGGTTCCTGGATGCATCCTCGGGACAAGTCTACGGAACCATATGCCGGTTGGGGAAATGTCACAAGCAAATTCCCGGGTGGAGGGACTTTTCCCGTGGAAGGGAGGTCCATAAGGGGAGTCTTTCGTCTCGGGTCCCCGGAAGAATCCCTCGACCAATCCCCGGTCTCGCCGGCCTCGGATGGGTTGCCCAGTGCTCAAGAGCCGCAAATTCTTATTGCATCCGTGCGATATTTTTGGGAAGATCGTCAGGTCGCGCTGGGGAGTGTTTGCTCACAAATCAAACCTCTTTTGGCAAATCCCATGAAATTTCCTCATCCATCATCCACCAGTCATGGATTCATGATTCAATCCATTTCATTGGGTGAAGTGCTTCGCCCGAGCTTCAAACGGGAGAGGCGGATTCCCTTGATGAGCGATGTTCGTACTTTCCCGGGTGATATCGTGATGCTTTCGTTCGAGGGACGCCTTTCTCCGGGAGGAGACGTTTCTACCGGTCCTTGATCTAGGATTCATCGGGTTGTGCTGCTGGGGGGGCCCGGGCGGGAAGCTCGTCCTGAGGCCTTGGACGCCTCTCCAGTACTTGCAGCAGCTGAAAGACAAACGACCGTGCTTTCGTATCGACCGGACAGCCGAATCTTCGGGCCGGGCGGCTATGGTTCGGCCGTTGTGTTTCCGTTCTCGATACAGGGGTGGGTGAATCAACCGATTCGACGAGTTGACCTCTCAGAGTGTTCGGGTACCATGAGTTTTGGATCATTTTCCCACAGGAGGTTTGGAAATGAATTCAGTCCTAGTACTCGTCCTGGCATTTTTAGTGTTTTTCATCGGTTACCGTTTCTATTCCCGGTATGTGGACACCAACATCATAAAGGCGGACCCCAAGAGGGCGACTCCGGCGGTCATGTACATGGACGGGGTGGAATTCATGCCCACCAGCAAGAACGTTCTGTTTGGGTACCAGTTCAAGTCCATCGCCGGAGCCGGTCCCATAGTGGGGCCCATCATCGCCATCCAGTGGGGGTGGTTGCCCGCCTTGGTCTGGATCCTGGTGGGAACGCTGCTCATCGGATGGGTTCACGACTATGCCAGTACCATGGTCGCCATGCGCAATGAAGGAGCGTCCTTCGGGGGCCTCAGCTATCGGCTAATCTCGCCCAGGGCCAGAATCATCCTGCTCTCTTTCATCTACTTCTACCTGCTACTCATCACCAGCGCCTTCGGAAACGTGGTGGTCAGCACCGCCGTCAACTTAAAAGCTTCTCCCATGGCATGGCTGTTCCTCACCATCGGAGGCATCCTGGCAGGACAGATGATCTACCGGTGGAGGAAGGATATCATCCTGACCACCGTCGTCACCGTGCTCATCGCCATGGTGGGAATCTGGATGGGAACCGTCGCCCCATCGGACAAGATCCTGGGGGAGGCTTTGTCCAACAACCGTGCCCTTTGGGCCATCGCCGCCTTCGTTTTCTGCTACTTTGCCGCGGTGCTCCCCATCTGGCGTTTTGCCCTACCCATCAACTACGTGGCTTCCTACATCGTCTTTTTCGGGTTGCTGGGGGGGGTCATCGGCGTGCTCATCCTCCACCCGGACTTTACGCTCCCCGCTTATACGAGCTTTACCATCAAGATCGGTCCCATTTGGCCCATTATGTTCGTGACCATCGCCTGCGGAGCCATCTCGGGATGGCATAGCATCGTGTCCAGCTCGGGGACGGCCCGGCAGCTCGAAAACGAGATGGATGCAAGGCCCGTGGGAGCGGGCGTGATGTTCGTGGAAATGATGCTGGCGGTATTCGCCCTCATCATCGCGGGAACCATTTATGCCTCGGCTTCGGAATACGGGGCGGCCGTGGCCAAAGGGCCCGCCGGGGTGTTCGCTGCCGGCGTCTCGAAGTTTCTCTCGGCCCTGGGGATTTCGGCCGGGATCGGCAAGTCTTACGGCAGCGTCATGATGATCTTTCTGGCCATCACCATCATGCAGCTGGCCGTTCGCTTCATGAGGGTGGCCACCTCCGAACTCCTTGGGGACGTGAGCCCCCTTTTCAAGAACCCTCATATCGGAACCATCGTGGCAAGCCTGCTGGGCCTGGTGTTGGTCATGACCGGATGGTGGCAGTATCTCTGGGTGCTTTTCGGCGGAGCCAATCAACTCATGGCATCCCTTGCCCTGATGCTCATCACCGCATGGCTCATGTCCGAGGGGAGGAGCTCCGCCTGGACCTTCTATCCCATGATCTTCATGTTCGTCACCACGGTGGGGGCCCTGCTGTACACTTCCTATTCCCTCCTGGACAAGGTCTTCAGGGGCGTCGTGAAGGGGGAGGCCCTCATCGGGAACACCATCATGGGGATCGTGGGCTTTTTCCTGGTCATCGCGGCGATCATCCTGGCAGTGGAAGCCTTCAAAGCTTTTGGACGATACCGGGCCAACAGGATGCAGCCCGCGTCCGCCTAGACCAACCCTTTCCCGGGCCCGTTCATGGACCGGGCCTGCGGGCCGCCCCGGAACGGGTGCGGGACGGAGTCATTGCAGGAACCGGGGATTCGGCTTTTCGGGAGAATGCCCCTTGATCCGTTTCGGGGGTCCGTGCCTCCATGCGAGGCGGCCCGTTGCCCGTCGCTCTCGGAGCTCGCGGTGGGGATTCCCCTGAACCGCCCGGCCGGTGCCTTGAGATCGAAACTGGAGGGTGGACACCAGCTTGCCGAATGCGGTACAAGAATCGAGAAGATGCGGGAGCCCGGTCGGTTCCCGTGGAGGATCGCATCCGCCCGGGATCGGGGGGTGCTTGACGAGCTGCGGCGCCGTAGGAGAGGAGGAAACGGCATGTCCAAAGACGAGAAGGGAAAAAAGGGCGGTCTCTTTCAAGCGGTCAAGGAATTCGTGTACGGGGTGGCCGCCCACGATTCCGCCCGTTTTGCGTTGAAAACCAGGGCCAGCATGGAACACCTTTTCATCCTGATCACCATGGGGGACATGCTGGGGGTTCCCATTCTTCCCCCCTATTATTCCCTCAGGCTCCTTCCTTACGTGGTCCCCCAGATTTCCACGTGGAAGCGCCGAATGCTCCGGGAAAAGGATCTCACGGACGCACTGGCTTGATCCCGAGTCGGCAAGGATGGGGGCTTCCCCTTGGGGGGGCCGTCCCGCCCCGGCCCGGATTCCCGTCCAGAGCCCATAGCCGACACCTGCCAGGTAGAAAGGAGGGTCTCCTATTTCACTCGCAGACATCTTCCAACAGTATCCGGATCGCAAGTACATTATGTTCGGAGGCAAGGGGGGATTGGGGAAGACGACGTTTTCCGCCGCGACCGCCTATTACCTTGCCAAAACGGGAAAGCGCGTATTGGTCTTCTCCGTAGATCCCCAAGCTTCCCTCAGCGACATTTTCCAGCGGGATATCTTTGGGAAAGGACCCGTGGAAATCATGCCCAACCTCTATGCCCAGGAAATCGATGCCGATCGGCGGGTCAAAGAGTACCAGGAGGAGATTCGGCACAAGATCCTCGACATGTATGGGATGGAACAGATCCCCGACGAGATCGAGAGCTACATTCAGGCGGCTGCGGCGGAACCCGCCATGGAAGAAAGCGCTATTTTCGACGAAGTGGTGGATATCGTGGTCAAGGGGGGCTATGATTACTACATTTACGACCTGGTTCCCCTGGGACATGCCCTGTACTACCTCAGCATGGCTTCCGTCTACGACGAGTGGATCGATAAGATCACCAAGCTTCGCGAGCAAATGAGCGAATACGACCACGTGGCTGCGGTGATTCGACGAGACAAGGAATCCGAAGAAGACGCCATTCTGAAGGAGCTCCTCTACATCAAGGAACGGATCAACAAGTCCTCAAGCATCCTCACCGACAAAGAGAAGACGGCTTTCTTTTTTGTGCTGGTAGCCGAAGAAATGGTGATCAAGGACACCCAGAAGGCTGCCGAGCTGTTCGCCAAGTTTGATGTTCCCCTCAGCGGATACATCATCAATCGGGTTTTGCCCTCGGAGCTGAAGGAAAAGAACATCCCGGAGTACTTGAAGAACCGTTTCGTTATGCAAGAGCACTACCTGAAGGTCATCGAAACGGATTTTTCGGGGCAGATTCTCGCCTCGGTCCATGAAATGGAACGGGATGTGACCGGGCTTGCGATGATTGAGAAGATGGCTCGATCCATGTACGGCGATTTCTAAGAGCGCAGAGGGGGTTTCCGTGATCCAGATCACCAACAGCATGAATCAGTTCATGAAGGACCACCCTCGAATGAAGTACATCTTCTTTGGGGGAAAAGGCGGTGTGGGGAAGACGGTCATGGCGGGAGCCGCAGCCTTGTGGTCGGCTCGCCAAGGCCGAAAGACGCTCCTTGCCTCGACCAATCCGGTTCACAGCCTGTCCAATCTCTTCGGGACCAACGTATTCGGAAAGCCCACGGTCGTCTGTGACGAATCCAACTGCTATGCCTTCGAGATCGACACCCGGGATACCATCGAAAGGTCCAAGAGGGAAATCCGGGAGAAGATCAACTGGTTCTTGAAATTTGCAGACATCACCACCAAGGCGGACGAGTTCATCGAATCCGCCACCATGAATCCTGCCTTCGAAGAATCCGCCATGTTTGAAAACATGATGGACCTGATGTTTCGGGACGAGTATGAATTTTACATCTTCGACACGGCCCCCACGGCCAATGCCCGGAGGCTCCTGGGCATGTCCAAGGTGTACTCCCTTTGGGTGGAGAAAATGCTGCGCAGTAGGGAAGAGGCCAAGTCTCTGAGGGAAATGCTGTCCTTTTCCAAGAAAAAGGAAGAGAAGGACCCTCTGCTGGAATACCTGCTGGGCTTCAAGGATCGCATGGCCCACGCCAAGGACCTGCTTACCGACGAGGCCCTTACGGCCTTCTTTTTCGTAACCCTCCCCGAAAGCCTGCCCATTGCCGTCATCACGCGGTTCATTCACTGGTTTCATGAGTTTGGAATACCGGTGGGAGGGGTCGTCGTGAACGGGGTGATCCAGAAGGACCAGGTGGGAGGAGATGCCGCAGACTTTGTGTTGAACCGCATCCGGATGCAGGAAGAGCACCTGGCGAGGATCGCGGAGACCTTCGGCGACCAGGTACGGGCCGTTACCCCCCTGTTCGAAACGGAAATCAAGGGGACCCCGATGCTTCAAAGGTTGGTCGACAGCGTTTTTGGAGAGTAGGGCTTGCCCGCAGACAGGCTGCTCACCCTCCTGCGACCTCTCCCATCAAAGCAGGGAGGAAATCTCTCTCTGCCTTGATGGGAAGGGATTCGGACGGGACGGATGCGTGATCGGCCCGGAACCATCCATTTCCCATGAAGATCGTCTTGGTTTTTCCGCCCTTTTACCTGGAACCCATGTACAATCTTCCTCCCCTGGGGCTGCTGAATCTCGCCGCCGTCCTCAAGGAGAGTCCCCACGAGACCCTGATACTGGACTTTCCCCTGGCCATTCGGCAGGGACTCGTCTCTCTGGGTCCGGCCGTGTATGACCACTGCGCACGGAGGATCCTCGAGGAAGCCCCGGACCTGGTGGGGTTTTCCGTCCAGTGCACCACCTACCCTCCCGCCATCCAGATCGCCCGGCTCCTCAAGAGGCACGACCCCTCCATGAAGATCGTTTTGGGCGGCCACAACGCCTCTTTCGTGGACCGGAGGACCCTCACGGCCTTTCCCTTCCTCGATGCCGTCGTCCGCGGCGAGGGGGAAATCACTTTCCCCGAGCTGGTGGACTCTTACTCCCAGGGCCGAGATGGAGAGGGCATCCCCGGCGTCACCTATCGAAGCCGAGAATCCGGAGAGGTCGTGAGAAATCCCGACCGGGATCTTTTGACTTCCCTCGATGAACTCCCCATCGCCGATTACCGCCTGGTGCCGCCCCTGTCCGAATACCGCGACGCCTGCAATATCCGGCGAAGCATTGCCATTCTCGAGGTGGGCAGGGGCTGCCCTCACCGATGTGCCTACTGTTCCCAGTCCCTCATCTGGAGGCGCAGGACCCGCACCTTTTCCGTGGAGCGGATCATCGGGGAGATACGTCACCTTCACAGGGAATTCGGGGCCGAGTGCTTTCTGCTTGCTTACGATCAGTTTACTGCCCGCAGGAGTTACGTCGAGGAGTTCTGCCGTCGCATGATGGAGGAAGGTCTGAACCGCCTTCCCTGGTACTGCATCTCGCGATTGGACGGCGTGGACTCGACCCTTCTGAGGACCATGAGAAACGCCGGGTGCGAATCCATGTGTTACGGGATCGATTCGGGGTCCAAGAGAACCCTGGCGTTTATTCACAAGGACATCGACGAAAGCATCCTGTACCAGCGGGTACGGGAGACCACCGACGAGGGAATCGTCCCGACCCTGAGCTTCGTCATCGGGTTTCCCCGAGAAGAGGTGGAAGACCTCGATGCGACCCTGGTCCTGGCGTTGAAGAGCGGCGGGGTCGGGAATACCAACCCTTTGATTCAAATGGCCACCATATTGCCCGGAACCGAGCTCTACGAGCATTATTCCCACCTGCTGGTCCGGGAGGTGGACACTTATTTCTCCCTAGGCATCGAGTTCGACGGCGGACGACGGCTCGAAGGGGACGAAGACCTCATCGATTCGGACCCGCTCCTTTTCAGCAGTTTCTATAATCTCCCCTGCCCGGCAGGGTCTCTGCGGGATTTGAACCTCCTGGCAACCTACTTTCCCCTCATGGTCAATTACTTTCCCCGGTCTTTCCTGCTGCTGGTTCATGAACTCGAGGAATCGGCTTCACACCTTTTCCTCCACTGGATGCTCCGGGTGCAGCAACGCCGGGGGGGCAACGAACCGAGCTTGTCCCCCGAGGATTGTTTCCGGTACTTCGGCGACTACTGCCGGGAAAGGCTCGGGCAACGGGAGAGGATTCGCTTTGCCCACCTCCCCGATGTGATCGAGTATGAACGGACGAGCATGGAGGCGGGAAAATACGAGTCGCTCCCCGGAGAATTCTCCATGGATATCCATGGGATCCGCCTGCCAGGCCCCCAACGCGACCGGCGAGTTCTGATGAAAGAGTTCACATTTCCCATGACAGACATTATTATGGACCTGAAAAATGGGGAGGTTGGGAGCTTCTACGCACCTCGGGAGACTTTCCTTGTGTTCCGCAAGGTGGAGGACCGCCTGGATGTCAAGGAAATCAATCGATTCGGTAGGGACCTGATCGCCTGGTGCGATGGGACCAATTCCCCGACCGAAATCTGCGAGAGACTCTACCCCGTCCACGGCAGCAGTCACAGTCGGGACCGGTTCATGGTCCTCTGTGTCGACGCGATCCGAACGCTGGAGCAGATGGAAATCCTGCGGCACGGGTCCTCTGAATGATACGCCGAAAGGAGGTGATGGGGATGTTGAAGGTAAAGGAAGTGGAAAAGAAGGTGCTCCACACTGGATGTCATGTCCCCAACTGACATGCTCCGACGGAATCTCCGGTTCGGAGATAAGGGTCAGGTAACAGCCGATGAGCCGGGGTGAGGTTCCTGGTTCCTTGCCCCGGTTCTCGAAAGAACTTTATGGATCTGCACTCTGTTCCCCCCTCTTTTCCCATCGTGGACGGCCATGTGGATGTCCTCTTCGAGATGATGGAACATCACTCGGGCAGGAGATTTTCCGAGATCTCTTCGGGCACCGTCACCCTGGATCTTTTGAAGCGAGGAAACGTCCGAATCATCGTCTCGGCCCTCTACTGTGCGGACCAATACAACGGAGAAGAATCCGCCGCAGGTCGTTTCCAGCAGTTGGTCCGATACGCCCGGGACCACCTGGACGGGGTTGTTCCCATTGGCAGCTCCCGGGAACTCCAGTCGGTCTATGAATCCCCGGAGCACGAACCCGCCGTCCTGTTTCTCCTGGAAAACGCCGACGCACTGGTGGACATGGATCTCACCGCCCTTGATCCCTTGAGGATTCGGGTGGTGGGTTTGACTCATATGGGAAGCAATCGGATCGGAGACGGCAACGGGGTCTTTTTCCCCGAGGGGCTGAGACGGGAAGGGAAAGAGGTGGTTCGAAAGCTCAAGGACGCCGGGTGCGGTGTGGATGTGGCTCACCTGTCCGATCCTTGTTTTTGGGACCTCATGGACCTCTTCGAAGGACCGGTGTTGAGCTCCCACACAGGTTTCCGGTTTTTCTGCAATATACCGCGGAATCTCAACCGGGACCAGGTCAGGGTCCTGGTGGAACGTCGGGGAATCATCGGGATCTCCGTGAGCCCTGATATGCTGGCCCTGGACGGTGTGGCGAAAGCAGAGGACGTATTTCGGCATATCGACTGGGTGACTCAGTCCTTCGGGCCGGAGTTCGTCGCCCTGGGATCGGACTTTTGCGGGTTCTTTTCCGCTACGGAGGGGGTGGAAGATATCTCTCGGCTGTCGGGCCTCGCAGAGCGCATGACAAGGGACGGGTACCCGTCGGAAGCCGTTCAGGGGATTATGGGAAACAACTGGGTCCGGTTTTATTCCGCCCTGCTTTGACCGAGGCGGGGAGACCCGAATGGATCGAAGGGTCTGGCTGCAATGCCGCCGCAGCTTCCCTTCCGATCAGACTCGGGCCAGATGATCCAATGATCGCGGATTCTTCCGGCATTCTTCCTTCCACCTGCCGTCCTGTATCCTGCACCCCGGGTTGACGGGAGGAAGGGTTTGGCTATAATGCCGCCGCCAGCCTTACGAGTTCCGGTCGGAATTGTTGACATACACGGGTTTATCCGGCAGTATGTTTGAAACGCGTTCCTGAATTTCCGAGGCTTCAATCCTGCGTTCCTGCGTTTATTCCGCATCGAGGATATCGAAGAGCCGCCATGGATTTGATCCTGTCCCGAGATTCGGCGAAGCAGTTGGAGAGAATCATCAACAATGAGCTCTTGGACAAAGGAGTGACCCATGCGTTCATTGTGGATTCTTCCGGTAACCTGATCCTCGAGAGGGGAAGTCTCCCTCTGGAGGACCTCCTGCCGTTGGCAGCCCTGTCGGCGGCCAATTTTGGGGCCAGTGAACGCATGGCTCAGCTCATCGGCGAGTCCGACTTCACCCTCCTTTTTCATAAAGGAACCAGGCAAAATATCCATTTCGCCCGGGTCAGCAGGGAATTCATCCTGGTCACCCTTTTCAGCAACGATGTCCCTCTGGGATTGGTTCGCCTGGGATCCGGCAAGGTAACGCAACAAGCCCTGCCGCTTTTAAGATGCGGGTAACCAAGAAGGGATCGTGAACCAAACGTGGATCGTCGAAAAGCTTCCGGAAGCGAACCGATCGACACCGGTAACCATCTCCTCGTCCCAAGCGCCTCGAGCTCTTCCCCGTCTCTCAGTGAATCCATGGCTGTCTATGGGGTCAACGAATTTGTCCTGGATTCTCTTCCCCATCCCGTCATGTTGATTGACCGCAAACGAGTGGTCCTGGCGGCCAACCAGGCTGCCCGGGAAATGGGCGCCGTGGTGGGCGAGCCGTGCTGGCGGCATTTCGCCGGGAAAGAAGACCGTGCCGAAGATCCGGAACCTGGCGCGACCGAGTCTCGTGAGTCCCTCTCCGGGGAAGGGTACATCTGTCGCTTCTGCCTGGCGGACCAGGCCATCAAGGAAAACCGGGCCACCCAGCTCTGTCAGTTCCCCCTTTGCGACCGACTCTGGAACCTGTGGTGGATTCCCGTCGGCCAATCCGTCTTCCTGGTCTATGCCATTGACGTTTCCGAAGAGGGAAGAGCTCGGAAGGAACTCGAGGAAGCCCTTCACCAGACGACCCGTCTTCAGAGGGAGATAATGGCTCTGCTGGCCGGGTCCAAAGCCGTCCTCGAATACCGGACCTTCGAGGAAACGGCCCGGGCTCTTTTCCGGATCTGCAAGGAACTTCTGGGTGCGGGCTCCGGCTATGTCTCTCTGGTGAACGAACGGACCATGTGCGCGGAAGTCGCTTTTCTGGATCCCGGCGGCAAAGAGTGCACCGCGAGCGAAGACCTTCCCATGCCCATCCGAGGATTGCGCCTTCGAGCGTGCGCGAGTCGTAAGGCCATCTACGACAACGACTTTTCCCGCAGCGAGTATTCCCTTTTGCTGCCGCCGGGACACATGCCCCTCGAGAACGTTCTCTTTGCTCCCCTGATCCTCCGGGAAAAAACGGTGGGTCTCCTCGGCCTGGCCGACAAGCCCGGCGGCTTCAACGAGCGAGATGTGCAACTGGCTTCGGCCTTCGGAGAATTGGCCGCCGTTGCCCTGGTGAAAAAGCGTTCCGAGGAGGAATTGTTACGGGCTCACCAGGACCTCGAAGCCCGGGTAGCCGAACGCACGGCGGAATTGGAGCGGGCCAACGCCACCCTGCGGATGGAAATCGAGCAGCGAAGGAAGGCTGAAGCCGCCCTTCTCCGTTCCGAGCAGCAACTGAAGTTCCTCTCGTCCCGGCTGCTTGCCGCCCAGGAGGAAGAGAGAACGCGCCTGGCCCGGGAAATCCACGATCAAAGCGGCCAAACCCTGGCTGCCATCAAATTCGGGATCGAGGGGGCCATCCGCATGGCCCTGAACGACCGCAAAGGGGATCTCATTCAACATTTGGAGAAGTTGCTGCCGACGATCCGGGCGGGCATTGCCGAGGTGAGGGGATTGTACATGAGCCTGCGGCCCACTCTCCTGGACGACTTGGGACTCACCGCTGCCCTCGGGTGGCTGTGCCGAGAGTTTACAAAGGTCTATCCCGACATCGCCATCGCAAAGACCTTCCCGATCGACGAGAACCTGGTCCCCCAGTCCCTGAAGATCGTGGTCTTCAGGATCGTGCAGGAGGCCTTGAACAATATCGTACGCCACAGCACAGCCACTACCGTGGAGTTGGGCCTCAAGGAAGAAGAGGACCGGATCCATTTGCTCATCCGGGACAACGGCTTGGGCTTCAATCTCAGCCGGACGCTTTCGTCCGCTCGAATGCGAGGACTGGGTCTGGCCAGCATGAGGGAATTGAGCCAACTGTCCGGCGGGACTTTCAGTATCGACTCCGTGACGGGCAGCGGAACGACCATCCACGCGAGCTGGCCGTGCCGCCGGAACGACCCTGATCCCGACTCGACGTTTTCCCCGACCAGACACGATTGTGCGGAGATTCTTCCGTGATTACCATCCATTCGTTTCCATGTACCGGCTTGGTAAAGGACAAAGTCGGATTTCAAGAGAATCTCAGGAGGATCGTGTCATGAAGCCAAGTGGTTGGTTGATTCTCGTGCTGTTGACTCTTTTTTTGTTGCCGGTCTGGACTTGTGCGCAGGATAAGGCTCCCGCGGAAAAGACCGCTCCCCAGGAGTCTCCCGCCATGTCCCACGAGCACCATGCAGTTCCTCCCGCAGGGGAGAAAGAGTCTGCTGCCGTCCATAAGACCATGAAAGTGGATCACGGCAAGCTCGTGGAAGAATGGAAGGCCGCGGATGCTCGTCTCCAGGCGAAACTGGCCGCCATGAACAAAGCGAAAGGAGAACAGAGGATTTCCGCCATGATGGCCGTGATCAACGAATTGGCGGCCCAGCGACAGGATATGCGGGAGAGAATCCTGCGCCTGGCCCATGGATCCAAGGAGTGCATGATGATGGGCAAGGACCCTGGAGAGATGCATTCCATGCACCCGGGCAAGAAGGAAAAGCCTTCCTGCTGCCCGATGATGCAAAAGAATTCGGAAAGCGGATCCGGGGCGGCAAAAACAGAGGAATCCCAGCAGTAGCTCTTCTTTCATCAAGTGGGCCCATGGGGAACGATCCCATGGCGGAAGGGTCCCCCGAGCCCGTCCTCCCCTCTGGACGGAATAGGGAGTTCCCTCACAACCAGAACCTCACACCGGAGATCCCGATCCCCGTGGCGAATCCGGCCCGCGCCATGCCCGGCATACTGAGAAACACCTTCTGCCATGTCCCCGGAATCGGCATTATCACGGAGCGAAAGCTCTGGGCATCGGGGATTCTTTCCTGGGAGGACCTGCTCGAGCAGCCGCCTTCGGCCTGGGGCCCTCGTGCGGTGGGAGTCAGGCAGCACATGGAAGCTTCCTTGCGAAGTCTCCAAGAAAAGGATATCCGCTTCTTCGCACGCCACTTGCCCTCCTTCGAGATGTGGCGCTTGTTCGCCGAGTTCCGGGATGCCGCCGCCTACCTGGATATCGAGACCACGGGGCTGGGGTCCCCCTCGGACCACATCACCACCATCGCCCTCTATGACGGCACAAACCTTACCCCTTACCTGTTCGGCCACAACCTGGGGAAGTTCCGGGATGACGTCCGAAAATACCGGATGATTGTCACTTACAACGGCAAGTGCTTTGACCTGCCGTTCATCCGCTCCACCCTGGGAATCCCCATGGACCAGGTCCATATAGACCTTCGATACCTCTTAAAGAGCCTGGGGTACCGCGGAGGGCTCAAAGGCTGCGAACGCCAATTGGGTCTGGATCGGGGCAAACTCGAAGGAGTGGACGGATCTTTTGCCGTTCTGCTCTGGGATGAATACCGCCGCAGAAAGGACCCAAAGGCCTTGGAAACCCTCCTGGCATACAGCCTCATGGATGCAGCCAATCTCGAGCCCCTCATGGTCAAGGCCTACAATCTCAAACTGGAGCTCACCCCCTTTTCCCCGGACCGGGCTCTACCGGACCCTGCAACGCCCGTTCTTCCTTTTGAACCGGATGCGGAGACCCTCTCCCGAATTCGGAAGAGGATGGAGCGTCTGGCCACTCCGTGGGGAGCTTTCTCTCCCGTCCGTTGACCCTCCAACCTCGATTCTGCCCGGAACTCTCCCAGCCGAGTTCCCCCTTTCCGCTGCTCCCCCGGCAGTTCGCCGGTTTCTCCGGGCCGTTGGTGCCGCTACCCGGCATTTTCCCGCCGGACTTGACTGCGCCGAGAGCGGTTGCCTATAATGACCTCGAACCCATTGTCCTCACGCTGAAACCGCATAGTTTTCACCGGCTTGAACCGATCCTTTCCCGCGGGCGGCGCCGGGGGTGCCGCAAGGCGGGAAGTCCCACCACCCGCAAATCTCTGACGGAAGATGGAGGGGAGAGACGATGCAAATTTCCAGACGACCCGGATGTGTCCGCTTTCTCGGGAATGCAGTCCTTCTCACCGCCCTGTGGTCGTGCCTCCTGGGTCCGGGGGATCCCTGGGCAAAGGATTCCGACTCCGATGCCCGGAAAATCCGCGAGCCGGTTTTTGCCGGTTCCTGGTACCCGGATTCCCCCTCCGAGCTGCGCCGATTGGTGGAGGGCTACCTCGAGAGGGTTCCCGCAGGAGACTCCTCGGGGAGACTCCTGGGCCTGATATCCCCCCATGCGGGCTACCTGTTTTCCGGGGCAACGGCTGGTTATTCCTACCGGCTCCTCCGGGCGGAGAAGCCTTCGACGGTGATCCTCATCGCCCCCAGCCACCATATGAGATTTTCCGGGGTCGCCGCGTATCCCGGATCGGGGTTTCGAACCCCCCTGGGCATTCTTTCCGTGGACCGCGCCATGACCGACTGCCTGGGAAAAGAAGCTCCCAAAATCCAACTCCGGGCAGATGCATTCGAGAAGGAACACTCCGTGGAAGTTCAGCTTCCTTTCCTCCAGGTGGCGGCCCCGGACTGTCGTATCGTGGCCCTGGTTATGGGGGAG
>Ga0116192_1000334_pt1 | contig 36779 bp, 31 predicted proteins | sample AD_UKC113_MetaG_FD_89876 | JGI IMG/M metagenome (GOLD analysis project Ga0116192, IMG submission 89876) | Active sludge microbial communities of municipal wastewater-treating anaerobic digesters from Hong Kong - AD_UKC113_MetaG | ecosystem: Engineered > Bioreactor > Anaerobic > Digestate...
CCCGGCTCGACCAGGGCAGCCGGAAAACAATTCCCTGCGAAACGGTAATCCTGGCGGTGGGTCAGGCGCCTGACCTTTCCTTCATGGACGGTTTCAGTCCGGAAACGGATGCCGACGGGCCGGCCGGTGCCGGACGCGGGCTGTTTGACACCGGTCTGCCAGGCGTTTTTGCCTGCGGCGAGATAGTGAACGGGCCGGGGTCGGCCATAGCGGCCGTGGCTTCGGGCCACAGGGCGGCGCAGGCGGTTGACGGATACTTGAAAGGCGCGGAGCTTTGTTCCGGGGAGGCGGAGTTTGAACCGATAGGCCCGCTGCCCGCCCGGGTCGCGGAAAAAGTGCCCCGCCGCGAACGGGAGAAGATGCCCGTACTGTCGCCGGAGGAGAGAAAAAAGAGCCTCTTGCCTTACGAGCTCGGGCTTGGCGAAGCTGCGGCGCTGCGGGAGGCCGTCCGCTGTTTGAACTGCGGCCTGGGGGCGGAAGTGAGGGACGAAAAATGCGTTTCCTGCCTTACCTGCGGGAGAGCGTGCCCTTACGGGGTGCCGGTAATGGAGGGGCATTCCGTCAGAATGCCGGTGGAGGGTTGTCAGGCCTGCGGCATCTGTGCCGCGCTCTGCCCGGCCGGCGCTATAAGCGTGCCCGTTGCGGACAGGGCGGCGCCCGGAATGTCCGGCCTGGCCGGTGAAAAAGGCGGCGCGGTTTTATTCGCCTGTCACAGCGCCTGTGCCGGCTGCCCGTCTCTGGACAGATTCGAAAAAGCGGGCGGAAAGACGCCGGTGCGCGTGGCCGGCTTGCCCACAACCGGGGCCCTGCGGCTGGAGTGGATACTGAAGGCTTTCGAGGAAGGGGCGGAGGCCGTTTTTGTGGCTGCCTGCGCCGACGGCCGGTGCCGGCATGCCGGAGGCACGGCTTTCGTCGGGGGATTGGTTGCCCGGGCCAGGGACCTGATGGCCCGGATCGGGATTGCGCCGGAAAGACTCTCTTGCATCCGGCCCGTCGGGGATGAGGATCTGGGCGAGCTTATTGAGAGCGGCTTGCGCAGGATAGAAAAAATTGGTAAATAATGGCATATTTTATAACACGGGAGCAGATATTTAAAATCGATCTGTTATCTGGGGGAAAGTTTGAGGGGTCGATTGAAAACCAAATTATAAAGTTTGGTATATATTTGTTTTTTTAATTGAATGTGGAAAAGCAGTTGTGATATTATGTTTTTAAATAAAATGGAGAACCTGAGCATTAAATATATTTGGTGGAAGCTATGAATAAAAATGATAGAATCAGGGTTCTTCTTTCTACGGAAGGAACTTACCCCTTTCACCAGGGAGGTGTGAGCAGTTGGTGTAATACTCTGGTACAAAAGCTTACCGGAGTGGACTATATTATATACAGTATTATCATGAACCCCTATGTTACCCAAAAGTTTAACCTTCCAGGCAATGCCGAATTAATCAAAGTGCCGCTTTGGGGTACGGAAGAACCCAGCGAACATCTGACCACACCGTTTTCCCAGGTATATACCGCAAAAAGATTTACCGACAAAAAGGTTGTTGAAGAACATTTTGTTCCCCTGTTCAGGGTCTTAATCGAGGAAATTGTCAGCCCCGTAAAAAATCATGCAAGGTTTGGCAATGTTTTATTCGAGCTTTACAGGTACTTCAAGGACTATGACTACAAGAACAGCTTCAAGTCCGAGGCCGCCTGGAAAGTTTTCAGGGATATCGTGCTGAACTGTGTGGCGGACGCAAAAAACAAGCTTGCCCAGCCGAGCGTTTTCGACCTCACCCAGAGCCTGGGGTGGATTTACAGGTTTTTAATCATTTTAAATACTCCGCTCCCGCGGGTTGATGTGGCTCATTCCGCGGCGGCTGCTTTTTGCGGTATTCCCTGTGTTCTGGCCAAACTTGAAAACAGGACGCCTTTTTTGCTTACCGAACACGGTGTATATCTGAGGGAGCAGTATTTGTCGCTGGCCAACAGGAATTATTCTTCATATCTCAACACCTTCTTGATCCGGATGATTCACTCGGTGGCCGGGTTGAGCTTTGCCATGGCCGACCAGGTTTCACCCGTGTGCGTATACAACGCCCGCTGGGAAAAAAAATTGGGTGTTCAACCCAGCGTTATAAAAGTAATATACAACGGTGTGGACAGGGAGCTTTTTTCGCCGCAGGCCGCCCCGCAAAAAAACAGGTATCCCACGGTGGTTGCGGTGGCGAGAGTGGACCCGGTAAAGGACCTGGTTACCCTGATCAGGGCTGCGGCCATCGTCAGGGAAAGGATTCAGGATGTCAGGTTTATCGTGTACGGCGCGGTGTCGGTACCGGAATACTACGATGAGTGTCTTGCCCTGCGCAGGCAGCTGGATCTGGAAGAAACGTTCATTTTTGCGGGCCATACCGACGACGTGCCTTCCGCTTACCGCAGCGCGGATGTAATCGCTCTTTCGAGCATAACCGAAGCGTTTCCTTATTCGGTAGTGGAGGCTATGATGACCGGGAAACCGGTGGTGGCTACGGATGTGGGGGGCGTAAGGGAGGCCGTGGGGGAATGCGGTATAGTGGTCAGGCCGCGCCGGCCGGAACAATTCGCCCAGGCACTGATTACGCTGCTGGAAGATCCTCTGCTCCGCGACTCTCTTGGCAAGGAAGCCAGAGAGAGGGCTTTAAACTACTTTACTATCGAAAAGGCCCTGGAACTCTACCTTGCCAGTTACAGGAAACTGTCCTCAAGGCTTGTTGAGCCTGCCGCGGTTTCGGTTAGGCTGAGGAGACAGAGGCTGTTTGCGGAAAGGGGCTACGCTCTTGCGGAAATGGGCTGCTGGAATGAGGCCATTGCGCAGTTCCGCCTGGCTGTTAACGCCGCTGCCGACTCCGCGGCCGTCCCGGTGCTGCTGATGGAGATAGCCGGGGCATACAACAAACTGGGCAAGTTTGACAATGCTTTTAACGAACTAGAAAAGGCCGAGGCGCTGATTCAGTTTTTTGAAGGTATGAAGATAGCCTGATCATCTGGACGGTGGTGTAAAGTGAAAGTTAAGTTCAAACGTTCATTTATCGGCTACGATCCGGTTGCTGTGGAAGTTTTGCTGAAAGACATGGACGCCGAATACAAGGCAAAACTGAGGGAATTAAAGAATCAGCTTGCTGATGAGGCGCACCGGCTGGAACTGCTCAGGGTCGAGATCAAAAAAGTCAAAGGTGAAATTGAATCCTGCAGGGCGCTTGAAAATGAAATTTCCCAAATACTGTTGGGGGCGCATTTTGAAGCAACCAAAAAAATATACGATGCCTTAAAAGATGCCGAACGGAAAGAAAAAAGCGCTTCCGCTAAAATCCTTGCCCGCAAGAATGTGCTTGCCGAATTGAAATCAGAAATGACAAAAATAAAAGAAGAGATTCAGTCGATAGCCTCCAGGCGAAAATTACCCCCGGCCGGGAATGAAGGTGAAGAACCCGATGCCTGCAATAAACAGTAGATTGATGGGCTACAATAAAAAACAGGTGGACCGGCACATGGAAGCTGTTCTCAAGCTTCAGGAGAATGAAATATCTTTGATTACGGAGAACATTAAGGCTTACAGGAAGGAAAAGGAGCAACTGGCCGGGGAACTGAGCGCCCTTCAAAACGAAATGGCAAGCCGCGTCAAGCCGAGGGACTTTCTTGAATATTCCCTGGAAAAGGCCAAAAGTTATTCTGCATTGGTAGAGGCTGCCGTAAAAGAGGACATTCAGGGCATATCGAAGAGTCTGAAACAAAGGGTGGCCATGTATGAAAAATATTCAGGGGAAATTGAGAACGAAATTGCCGTACTGACATCGCAGATGGATTCAATGCTTCAGAGAATACTGTCTCTGACGGAGGAAAAAGGAACCGTCAAAGGAGGAGAAGGAGCGGCTGCCAAGAAGGTGGTCGGGACAATACTTCCCTCTGCCAGCAAGTTTGACAGCATCATTACGGCCCTGGGCAGCACTCATATCAGTGCAAATGAAGATATTACCGGCAGGCCGGTGGTGAGTTCCAACGGGACTTTTGTCGGGCTGGTCGGCAGCCTGGTTGTTAACCGGTCGACCAGTGATATAGAGGGGTTTTACCTTAAAGAAGCACATTCGGGCACCGGAAGGTTTGTGCACGCGGACTGCGTTATGGCGGTAAAAAAAGATTCGCTGGTAATATCCGCCGACTGGCAGAAGATGAGCATTCAAGCGGGTGAAACCGGCCTTATAGGGAAGACCGCTGAGGAAAACTCAAACATCGTTGAGGCCAAAATGACTGCTGACGGTGTTGCCGCGCCAGGAACAGCAGATTCGGGCGGAACATCGGAAAGTGTAAAGGATGAAGTGCGGGGCCTGCCGGCAACGGTCAGCCGGGAAATCGGGCAGGAATCCTCCGGGAGTTATTGGGAAAGCCTTGATCTGGATTTGAGAGGGGAATGCTTGCGGGACAGCATTTTTTTGCATGAACTGATTGACGAAGACGGGTACGGCAGCTTCAGGGAGGGCGTGGAAGCCGGGTACGAAGAGACGGCAACGGAATTCTTCTCCGGTTCTGAAACGGCCTTTGCAATTGAGGCTCCGGCCGTGCCTGAGTCCGGAGAGGCGCCGCTTATTCAGGAAAGCGCGGTTTCGGCCGGCGCCGGGCAAAAACCCGTTCGGCCTCCGGAAGAAAAGGGAAAGAAGGTTCAGGCCAGCCCGGCAGTGGAAAAAGAGATAAAAACAATACGGCACAAGTATGTGGTAGGCAAACTGGCGGGAGAAGACCTGCTTGACGGCAGCGGCAAGGTTATCATTTTGAAAAACGAGTTAATTACGCCCGAGGTTGTTGAAAGGGCCGAGGCGGAAGGCAAGCTGCCCGAGTTAATCATAAACATGGTTATCCCCGGCCTGGAAAGTTAACGTTTATATGTCTGGTATCGGAACATCTGTTTTAACTGAAAGAGTAAATCTTTTCAACGAACTGGTCGGCGAGGTACGGAAAAGGCATTTGAATCCCGAAGACAAGTATGAAGTTGCGGCCATAATTGAGTCTCTCGGATGGAACGACAATATGGCCGCAGATGTTTTCGGGGCGGATGATGTTTTTGCCCTGGCCGCCGACGTGTGGGAGGCTCTTCAGACCAGACCGCTGCTTGTTCCGGCTGTTCATGTGAAAAAAATGAATTTTTTTAAGTATTTGGGCATCATCATAAGCAGCTTTTTGAGGGGCACCATATTTGCCTTTCCGATGGCCGTATCCGTTTTTTTTATGTTGACTTTGAGGTTTTCCTTGTGGTCCTATTTGTACCTTTCCCTGGAATATGCCACCAGCATCGCGTTGGGGACCATTCTCAGCTTCATGGCCGTCGGGGGCTTCACCCAGGCCATTGCCCGCCGGGGTTTTTTGTATATCGGCCAGGGTCACTACTATATGGCCCGTAAGGTGACCTTTTATTTTTTAAAAATCGGTTACCCGGTATGCATTATCGCCGCTTTTGCTTTTCTGCTTTTTAACGCCGCGTTTACTGTTTTCCCCTGGCGCATGGCGCTTGTTGCCGTCCTCTACTTTTTGTTTCTGTGCAGCATCTGGCTGTCGGTGACCATCATGTACATGCTGAGGAAGGAACTGGTTTTTACCGGGTTGATTATCGCTGGCATAATGGTTGTGTTTGTGCTTTTTAAGCTTTTGGGGCTGAATATTATTTTGTCCCAGTTGATAGCCATGACCCTGGTTTCAATTGCCGGCATAGCCGTGGCGCTGTATTTTTTTCTAAGAGAGGAAAGAAGGATGGAAAAGGGGATAAAACCGCTTATGCCCCGTTTTTCCATTATATTTTATACCTGTATTCCTTATTTCATTTACGGTTTTTTGTATTTCACCTTCTTTTTTATCGACCGGCTGGTTGCCTGGTCCACAAACAGCCTGTACATGCCTTATCTTATCTGGTTCCGGGGGCAGTACGAACTGGGGCTGGATTTTTCCCTTATAGCTCTGATCCTGCCCATAGGCCTGGTAGAGGTTTTTGTAAGTGAAATCATGACGCGTCTAGAGATAGATCAAAAAATATATAAGTCCACGGATGCCGGGCATATGGGCAGGGCTTACGTCCGGTCTTATGTAAAAAGGATCTTCTGCCTGGCCCTGTTTTCCCTGGCGAATGCGGCTGCACTGTATCTTGTCATGAAAAGGGCGGGCGGTTCATTTAGCCTTGGAATTTTTTCCAACAACACCACGCATTTTGTTTTCATCTGGTCAGTAATATCCTATGCCGTAGTGGCGGTGGCATTGATGAACACGCTCCTGCTGTTCTGCCTGTCCCAGCCCGGGATGGCCTGCAAATCTGCCTTGTATGCGATTATTGTCAATATGTTTCTCGGTTTTTTGCTAAGCCGCTGGGTGGATTACAGCTGGGCCGTATTGGGGCTTTTCGCGGGTTCTCTGGTGTTTGCCTTGTTTACTGCCCGGCGGGTGATGCAGGTGTTGAACGACTTGGACTACTATCTTTATACTGCTGCGTAGGAAGGGATTTTGTTGTACTCCGAGCTGGGTAATCAGATTTTGAATATAGTCCGGTACGGGTTTTCCTTTTTAATTGTTTTTGTCCTCTGGCCGCGGATTTTATTTCCGGGACGGGAAGAAGACCGCCTTAACGCAATTGTGTCGAGGTACGTGAAAATGGCCTGCCTGACCATGGCGGCGGGCTACTTCCTGGTGTCGATAAAACTCTACGAATTGTTTTCTCTGGTTGCCGTCCTGCTGCTTATATCCGCGTACAGTCTGTCCAGAAGAGGTCAAAAGAATGGGAGCGGTTTTAAAGATATTTGGCCTGGTTTTGTTGCGCTGGTGTATGATTTTTTTGACGGGCTGGTTAACCCGTTGATACTGGCGGGAGGATTTTTTAAAAAAAAATTTTATTCTGTTAAAGGGTTTGTGTGTTCGGGTTTCGGCACTTTTGCTGCGGCGGGAAACAGCCTCCTGTTAATTTCGGTTTTTTTATATTCTGCCTATTTGCGTTTTTACGACGCTGTCGTCCACGCCGCCCCGGCCATGTCGGACGCCTACGTCACCCTGGCGTGGATGAAGTATATCGAGAGAAGAATCCTTTTTCACGATGGGATTTACCCGCAGGGCTTCCACATATATCTTACCGTTTTGCGCAAATTCGCCTTTACGGACCCGCTGTACGTGTTGAAATATACCGGGCCTTTGGACGGCCTTTTTATCACGCTGGGATTGTACTTTGCGGTTTCAAGGCTTACCGGGCGCGTAACGCCGGGAATTGTTTCCGCCTTCATTTTCGGGGTGCTGCCGGGCTTTCTCCCCTGTGAATGGCAGAGGCAGGCGTCCACCAACTCGCAGGAATTTGCGCTGGTTTTCCTGCTGCCGGCGTGGTATTACGCCGCCTGTTACTTCGATTCGCAGAAAAAATCCCATTTTTGGGCGGCGGCGGCGGCTTTTGCCGTGATCGGCTGGACTCATCCGCTGATATTTGTTTTTCTTTATATCGGGCTGTTTTTCCTGATTGCGGCCAATTTCACCTTCAACTTGAAGGAGTCCGCGGGACCGGCCAAAAATATCATTCTTGCGGCCGGGGGAGCGGGAGTTCTCGCCGTCCTTCCGGCAGCCCCGGGTTTGCTTATGGGCAGGTCCTTTCACAGTTCATCGGCCGATTACCTTACCTGGCAGGTAAAGGTAAACTTTCCGGAGATCACTGCAATTGACGTGCTTGCCCTGGGGGGGTTGCTGCTTTTCTTTATAACTTCGTTAGTCTTCAAAAAACACAAGAGGCAGATTATTACCGCATTTTTTGTACTGCTGCTGGGCCTGTCCTCCTTTGCCATGTACATGACGCTTGGTCCGCTGACCGGCAAGGCCGTGCTGGCGGCCCGCACGGGCATAATGTGGAGCCTGCTGGCCGCCGTGGGAATAGGGGCCGGGTGGTTCGCCCTATGCGGAATTGTGCCCGGAGGCGTTAAAAAGCAGACGGCTGAAGTAATCCTCTGCATTGCGGCGGTAGTCTGCGCAACAGTTTTACTAAAGCCTGCCTCCGCTCAGCCGTACAAAATGCAGCGCGACAGCATGGTGGAGCAGTACCTGCGCATCAGCAGCGATTTCAGGCCGACCGAGTGGATGATGGTGTCAGCGGAGGAAGGTTACGCCCTCGCTCTCGGCAGAGGGTGGCACACCATGCTCGGGGACTTTTTAAGCTGGTATGATCCGGCGCGGGAAAAGCTGGTCAGGCTGGTTGACGGCCGGGAGAATATTTTGACAACCCCGGATATCTTTATTTTCAAGGAAAAGAACTTGTTCCGGGTTGAGGAGGATTCGATAAAAACCATCATGCAGCCCGTGCTGGAACGCCGGGCAGAGGAGTACCGGCTGCTCGACCAGTGGCTTGAGAAATACGAAGCATCCCACGACAACGTCAGCGTTTATTATGAAGACGAGGACATCCAGGTGATCCGTATTCACCAGCCTAAAAGCAGTGAAGAGAAGTTTCGAGAGATTTGGGAAGGCGGTGGGTAAAGGTGGGGGTTTTTAGAGATATAATCAATAGATTTTTTAAGAAAAGCAATCGAATAACACCAAATAGTGATGAACAGACAAAACTAAAAAATAAATTTGATAAAAATCATTGGGAATTCAAATATGATATCAATGTCATATTTACATTTTTAGTTTTTGTCTTAATTATAATGATTTTAAATATTCTTATTTATCTTTTTTACAGAATTTGGGGTTAAGATAATTTATTGGACTAGCTGGAGGCAGATATGGATTTGGGGTTGGGATACAGCCTTTTAATGGCTGTCAAGGTCGTAATTCTATTTATTTTAATTTACATATATATTCCGGCTCAGATTATTCGCTTTGACAGGGAAGACACTTTTCTTGACAAAGTATTCATAAGTCTTATTTATTCGAATTTAATAACAATTATAATAGTTCATTTTTTGGCATTCCTTAAGCTCTATGAATTCTTTTCTCTAGTATTTTGCTACTTTGCCGTGTACCTGGCTTATTCGTTTATAAGAGGCAAATCACCGTTTGCTTTGGCTGACGCGCTCGGCATGAAATTTGTCGCGAACCTGCTGGATCTATCCGAAGGAAGGTTGGGACTGCGCGGCGAACTTCGCAAATACTTTAAGAATTGGTTTTGCCAGATTAAAGCAGGCACTTTTAGCCTTATCCGCAACGCTTTCACCAACCCCTTTGGAGGAGTGTTTACGGTTGCTGTAATGGCGGCTGCCGCATATATTAGGTTCCGCCACTCGATAATACACGCATATTTTGGCGCCTCCGATCCTTATTTTCATCTTGCCTGGGTCAAATACCTCGGCTTAAATGAGATTTATAAAGATGGCGTGTATCCGCACGGCTTTGAAGCAATTATAACATCGTTAAGTAAAATAGTGTTTTTGGATCCTTATTTCATTGTAAGGTTTATAGGTCCGTTAACCGGACTTCTTATAATACTATCAATATATTTTATAACCTTAAAAAGCTTTAAAAATGCTCATGCTGCATTAATATCTATTTTTATCTACGGTCTCATTACCGATAGCAGATTTCCAAGTTACGTATGGCGGCAAATATCAGCTCTTCCTATGGAGTATGCCACAATATTCCTTCTCCCAGGGATATATTTTTTTAACTCATACTTTAAAGACAAAAACTTAAAATTTTTACTGTTGGCTTCGGAATGTTTGGCTCTAACTATCCTTATTCACCCTTATGTTACTTATTTTTTAATTGTAGGATATTTTATAATAATTATTATTAATTTTAACAGGTTATTGGATAGAAGCTTATTAAGAACAGTTTCTTTTCTGGCAGCTTCAGTTGTTATGGGGATTACGCCTATGGCTATTGGACTAATGACCGGTAAAAAATTTCATGATGCCTTAGGTTACGTTAAAGAGAGCGCAAAAGCTCCTGCTAATAATATGTTTATAGACAAATTAATAATAAGCTTCAGTGAAAGCAATCCATTCCTTTTAATATTGCTAATTTGTATTGCAGTTATTATAGCCGGTTACATAGCAGCATTTTTATTGGAAAAAAAGAAATTATATTCACAAGAGCATTTTATGATTGCTCTCATTACGTTGATGTTTTATATAATGTATAGGGCAGAAAAATTTAATCTCCCTGAAATAATGGATCCTGTTCGCATCGGTATATACTTGTCAATTATGGCAGCAGTTACATATGGATCAGCCTTAAATATTTTTAACATTTTTTTAAATAAGGAAAGATACTTGTTTCTTTTAAAATCAGCGGTATGTCTAGGAGTATTTTTAGTTGTTTTTGGTTTTACAAACACTGTTGCTGCACCAGATGGAGATTGTTTGGAATACGATGAAACCGTGAATAATTATTTAAAAATAAAGAATAAGTATCCTCCACTAAACTGGACAATAGTTTCTCCTGTTGAACAACATTCGCAGAGTATTAGTTACGGGTGGCATTATGAGTTATGGGAGTTTGTTGATAGTTTTTATAATGGAAGCAAGGAATTAAAGTTTACGACGGAATATATTTTTCTTTTTACAGAGAAGATTCCTTTGGGTTCAAATAGAAAAATAAGCGCCGATGATGTAAAGAAATTACCGGAATTAAGTGGAAATGCTTTTGAGCATTACTATTTAAATGTTGAAAACAGAATCATTTTGGAGGCAAATGCTTTTTTCTGGGCGGAAAACTATATCAAAAAACACAATAATGTTGAAATATTTTACGATGGAAATTATGTCAGAGTTTATTTAATTAAGCAAGATATAAATAATCCGATAAATTTATTAAGTTAACTTTTTTAGTTATTAAGTATTATGGAGGTTGTCATGAGGGCACTCATAGGTTATACAGGATTTGTTGGTTCAAATTTGTGTGAGCAAACATCCTTTGATGTCATGTACAATTCGAAAAATATTTTTGATAGCTATGGAAAATCATATGATTTAGTTGTTTATGCCGGATTGCGGGCTGAAAAATATTTGGCCAATCAACAGCCGGTGGAGGACAGGGTGCTCGTCGAGAATGCCATAAAAAACATTAAGATGATTAATATGGTAAAATTCGTTCTTATTTCTACTGTAGACGTTTATAAGGAGCCTGTGGGGGTGGATGAAACTACAGCAATTGCGGAAGAAGGGTTGCATCCCTACGGTTTGCATCGCAGGATGCTGGAAAAATGGGTTGAAGAGAACGTACCTGATTTTTTAATTATTCGTCTTCCAGCTTTATACGGTAAAAATTTGAAGAAAAATTTTATTTATGACATGATAAATTTAATTCCATCGATGATAAGAAAAGAGAAATTTCAAGAAATCTTGCAAAATAGTATGTTGGAGCTTAAGAAGTATTATTCATTGCAATCAAATGGTTTTTACAGGCTAAAACAGCTTCCGGAAACAGAAAGGAAAAAGTTAAAGGAATACTTTGAAAACTATGAATTTAATGCATTGTCTTTTACAGATTCCAGGAATAAATACCAGTTTTATAATTTGAAATATTTGTGGAGTCATATTGAGAAGGCGCTTGCAAATGGAATTAAATTTTTGAATATTTCTACGGAACCGATAGCGGCTTCGGAGGTTTTTGCCTTTACTCAAGGAAAAACTTTTAAAAATTTTTTTCCGGACAAGAAACCATTACAATATGATATTCGAACGGTTCATGCAGATCTGTTTGGAGGAAGGTACGGATATATTTTTGACAAACAATTTGTTTTAGAGGATATTAAACATTTTATAGAAAAAGGAAGATAGCATGAAATTTTCAATATCAAATATTGCCTGGTCAATTGATCAGGATGAGAAAGTATACAGTTTAATGAAAAAATATGGATTTACGGGCTTGGAAATTGCGCCGAACCGCCTGATCGAAGGACAACCCTACGATAATAAAGAGCTGGCTGGTAAAATTGCGGGTATTTTAAAGTGGAAATATGGTATTGTTATTTCAAGTATGCAGTCAATCCTGTTCGGCCGGTGTGAGAGGCTTTTTGGAACAGATTTGGAGCGAAAGGAATTAATCGATCATTTGAAAAAAGCTGTAGATTTTGCAGAAGTTATCGGATGCGGTAATCTGGTTTTCGGTTCGCCGAAAACCAGAAACATAGAAATAAGGAAGGAAAGCAATTATGCCAATGCAGTTGCATTTTTCCGTGAAATCGGTGAGTATGCGGCACGGCACAGGACGGTTGTGAGCATGGAGGCCAACCCGGCCATTTACGGCACAAACTTTATCAATAGAACAGAAGAGGCAGTTAAACTGGTTCAAGATGTGAACTGTAACGGGTTCAGGCTTAATCTGGATTTCGGCACCATTCTGGAAAACGGTGAGGATGTGAAATCAGTTGATTCAATTTTAGAATTGGTAAATCACGTCCATATCAGCGAGCCGCATCTGGTATTGATTCGGAAAAGGAAGGAACATCAAGTTTTGGCTGAGATATTGAAACGGAAGAAATATGAAAGATTCATATCCATAGAAATGAAAAAGAATGAACAGATTAATCTTGATAAAATTGAAGAAATCTTATATTACATTGCGGATGTGTTCGGGGGGAATTAAGCTTGCAAGTGCAGGTGCCGGATTTTGAAATTCAAGAATTTGCTCCTAAAAGAACGAAATATTGTCTGTGTATTCCTATTATCAATGAGGGAGATAAAATCCTGCGGCAACTGGAAAGGATAAAGCGATTCAACCTCAATCAGTTAACTGATGTAATTCTATGTGACGGAGGATCAACAGACGGTTCAACTGAGTGCGGAATATTGAAGCAAGTGGGTGTGAATACTCTTTTGGTAAAAAAAGGTCCCGGGAAGTTGAGCGCCCAGTTGCGAATGGGTTATTATTGGGCATTGAAAAGGGGCTATGAAGGAATTGTTACAATTGACGGCAACGATAAAGACAGCGTGGAATCGATACCTTTATTTGTTCAAGCCCTCAATGAGGGGTATGACATGGTCCAGGGTTCCCGCTATATGGAAGGAGGACAGGCAATCAATACTCCGTGGCTGCGTCACGTTGCAGTGAAAATGTTTCATATTCCCATCATATCTCTTGCGGCTGGATTCAGGTATACAGATACGACAAACGGATTTCGCGGATACTCCCGGAGGTATCTTATGCATGAAGATGTGCAGCCCTTCCGCAATATTTTCAATACTTATGAGCTGCTGGCATATTTGTCGGTAAAAGCGCCTAGACTCGGCTTGAAAACAAAAGAAGTTCCTGTTACGAGAAAATATCCGGGTAAAGGGGGAATACCCACAAAGATCGGCTTTTTAAGCGGCAACTGTGATTTGTTGAGGATATTATTTGAAATTGTTTTGGGCAGATACAATCCAAAAAAGATAAGAGGAGATTTATTTGATTTATGACAAAATTATTATTGGGGCGGGGCTGTACGGGTTGTATGCGGCGGAATACTGCGGGAAAAAAGGTGAGAAGGTTTTAGTGCTGGAGTATGAAAAGGAGCCTTTTGCCAGAGCGACATATGCAAATCAAGCCAGGGTCCATAACGGTTACCATTATCCCCGCTCTTTTTCTACAGCGCTCAAAACCTCGCGCTATTTCAAACGGTTTAACGAGGATTATGGTTTTTGTATTCATTTTAACTTCAAGAATATTTATGCAACATCTGTCAAGTATTCCTGGACAAATGCCGAACAATTCCGCAAGTTTTGTAAAATTGCCAACATTAAGTGCGAGGATGTAACGCCAGGTATGTTTTTTAAACCTGGAATGTGTGACGGTGTATTTGATACTGAAGAATATACATATGATGTTAGAATTTTAAAGAGCCGTTTTGTTAATGAATTAGCAAAAATGAAAAATGTAGAAATCTGCTACGGTGTAAAAATCAGGAGAATTGTCACCAACAGCCGGGAAAAAATGTACGAGATCCATATAGAAAATAGGGAAACGGTTGCGACAGGATATCTGTTGAATACTACGTATGCATCGGTAAACCAGATCATATCATTACTGGAATTTGAGCCTTTCAAGATTAAATATGAATTGTGCGAACTGATTTTATGCCGGGTCGATGACCAAATTCAGAATGTGGGAATTACGGTAATGGACGGACCATTTTTTTCTCTAATACCATTTGGCAAAACCAACCTGCATTCTTTGACATCAGTAACATTTACACCACATGCCACCTCTTATAATCAGCTGCCTACCTTTGAGTGCCAGCAGCATAATGACGTGGAGTGTTCGCCACAACAGTTGGGTAACTGCAATACATGCCCGAGGAAACCGGTGTCAGCCTGGCCGTATATGTCGGTACTGGCGAAGAAATATTTGCGGGATGATATTAAGATTGAGTATGTGGATTCGCTGTTTTCGATGAAACCGATATTGCTGGCTTCCGAAATCGATGATTCACGGCCGACAGTGATCAGACAGTTTTCGATTGAGCCGACGTTTATCAGTGTGCTTTCAGGTAAGATCAATACGATGTATGATTTGGAAGAGGTACTGTAATGGAAACAATGAAACTTGATGACAGAGCCAAAAAACTAAATTTGGAGAAAAACTTTGTGTCTGCTGTAGTATATGTTAGGAATAATGAAAAAGAATTAGAACTGTTTTTTCGTGGTTTGACGGAGAAATTATATGAAAATTTTGAGGCGTTTGAAATTATTTTTATCAATGATTATTCTTCTGATAAAAGTGTAGAGATAATTAAAAGAGTTTCAAAAGTATTAGCAGGAATGACTATATCTATCGTTAATTTAAGTTATTACCACGGATTGGAAACTGCCATGGTTGCGGGTGTTGACCTTGCTATCGGCGATTTTGTCTTTGAATTTGATTCGCCAGTTGTAGATTATGATTTCAATGAGATAATGAGGGTATATTACCATTCCTTAAAGGGTTATGACATTGTCAGCACTTCACCCGAAACAAGAGGAAATTTTGCTTCAAGATGTTTTTACAGCATTTTTCGCAGGTATTCGAAAAATTATGTTCAGCTGAATACGGAGAGATTTCGAATCTTATCACGGCGTGCTATCAACCGTATTAACATTTTAAGCTCCTCAATACCGTACAGAAAAGCGGTATATTACAATTGCGGTTTGAAAACATCGACTTTATTTTATGTACCTATTCGAAAGGTAATGATAAATTTCAATGATCAGCAGTGCAGCGAGAGGTTAGAACTTGCTTTTAACTCCCTTCTGATTTTTACGAATTTGGGCGCCAGAATTGCTTTATGTATGGCGGTTTTAATGGCATTTATTTCTTTATTCATGCTGGGATATACGGTCTATGTGTATACTGTTTTTGATCGTGTGGTTGAAGGTTGGACTACGATCATGCTTTTTGTTTCCGTTTCTTTTACCGGCGTTTTTATATTGCTGGCAATCTTAATCAAGTATGTTTCCTTGATTTTATACCTTCAGCATACAAAACAAAATTATGTGTTTGAATCCATTGAGAAATTGAAACAATGACAATTTAGGAGCATTCCTGTAATCATTGAAACCGACCTTTGAAAAACGAGACGACCATCAATACAATGGTAATGTGCTGATCCCGGCAAGAAAGGCACAAAACCAGATTGAGGAGGCGCCTCTATATGAAGCGTGCACAAAACGCGAAGATTTCGCAAATCAAAGATGTAAATAACAAGAGATAGGTTGTCCAAGCACAAAGTGAAAAACTAAGAAAAACGAAGGTATTTAAAGAAAACCGAAGTCTATTAAGGGAGTTGAATTATGGCTTATAATTCAGTTTTAAAACATTTGTCGGAGAGCCCGAGGGTCTGGCTGATTACCGGAGTTGCCGGTTTTATCGGGTGCAACCTGCTGGAGCAGCTGCTTAACCTGAACCAGTACGTTGTAGGCCTGGATAATTTCTCGACGGGGTATCAGCACAATCTTGACGAGGTATTGTCGGGTGTCGGCGCCGGGCGGGCCGCGCGGTTTCATTTCGTGAAAGGGGATATTCGTGATTTTGAAACCTGCCGCACGTGTACCAAAGATGTAGACGTCGTTTTGCACCAGGCCGCGCTGGGGTCGGTGCCGCGTTCCATTGATGACCCGGTTGCCGCCAACCAAAGCAACATTGACGGCTTCCTGAACATGCTGGCGGCCGCCAGGGAGAACCGGGTCGGGCGGTTTGTATACGCGTCCTCAAGTTCTGTTTACGGTGATGATGAAAGGCTGCCGAAAGTCGAAGAAAATATCGGCAGGCCGCTGTCTCCTTATGCCTTGACCAAATATGTCAACGAGCTGTACGCGGATGTTTTCGGGCGAGTTTACGGGATTGAATGTATCGGGCTGCGGTACTTCAATGTTTTCGGGCAAAGGCAGGACCCCGGCGGCCCCTACGCGGCGGTTGTTCCAAAGTGGTTTACAGGCCTCCTGAGGGGGGAGCAGATATATATTTTTGGCGACGGTGAGACCAGCCGGGATTTTTGCTACATAGACAACGCAGTCCAGGCCAACCTGCTGGCGGCCTGTACGGGCAACAGGGCGGCTGTCGGGCGTGTCTTCAACGTTGCATGCGGCGAAAGAACCACTTTAAACCGGCTGTTCGAGCTGATCCGGGACGAGGTTGCCGGGGTAAACCCCGCCGCCGCAAACGCAACACCAGTCTACCAGGATTTCCGGCCGGGCGACATCCGTCATTCGCTGGCGGATATAAGCAAAGCGGCGGACTTGTTGGGTTACAGGCCGGCGTTCTCGCTGCGTGACGGAATACGCAAGGCGGCAGGCTGGTACGTGAAGAAGGCTGGAATTTTGCCGGAAATCCGAAAAGAGGTGCGGAGTCCGGCAAAAGAAGCCGCGGGGGAGTAATGAGCGGTTGGGTTCTGTTGACTGACGCGCAGCAGAGGAAGACGCTGGCGGCGATAAGGTCCCTGGGCAAAAAGGGGGTCGGGGTGATGGCCGGTGAGGAGACCCGCTGGGCTACCGCCCTGTTTTCCAGGTACTGCGCCAGGGGTTTTGTATACCCCAGTCCGAAAAAGAATCCAGGGGAATTTTTAAGCTGGCTCCTGGATACTCTGGAACGTTACCCCTGCGACGTCCTGTTCCCCATGGACGACAGCGTCCTCGAAGTAGTGGCCGGCAATAGAGAATTAATAGCCCGGCACTGCAAGGTTCCCATCCCTGAAAAAGAGGTATACGATCTTGCGGCGGACAAGGCCGTTTCAGTAACGCTGGCCGGGGAAGCCGGGCTAGACCGCCCGGAGACGGTTATTCCCCGTGACTTTGATGAATTGAAGCAAGGCGTTTCCCGGCTGGATTTTCCGGTTGTCGTCAAGCCCAGAAAGAGCTCCGGTTCCAGGGGCATGCAGGTTGTTTCGGAAGAAAAGGACCTCGCGGATGTTTACATGAAAGTACATAAAGAGCACCCCCGCCCGCTGGTTCAGGAGTACCTGGGCATTGGCGACAAGTACGACGTCTGCCTTCTTTTTGACCGGTCTTCAAAATTAAAGGCGTCTTTTGTGCAGAAAGAAATCAGGCACTTCCCCATCGGCCGGGGCCCCAGCACGGTTCAGGAGAGCGTGTGGCGGCCGGACCTGGTGGAAAAGGCCGCCCGCCTTTTGCAGAAGATGAAATGGTACGGCGTAGCCGAGGTCGAATTTATGGTTGACCCGAGGGACGGGAAGGAAAAGTTTATGGAAATCAACCCCAGGTTCTGGGGTTCGCTCCATATGTCGATCCTTGCGGGCGTGGACTTTCCCTGGCTTTTGTACAGGCTTGCCGTGGACGGGGATGTCGAAGAGGTTTTTACCTACACTGCAGGTCTCAAATGCCGCTGGCTGCTGCCCGGCGACATTTTGCACTTCATATTTAATAAAAAAAGGTTTTCCATGAACCCGCCGTTTTTCACCGGCAGAAAATCAGGAGTGCACGACGACATCCTGTCCCTGGAGGACCCGCTGCCCGCAGCCGGCTTTTTTCTCGCCTGCCTGCGCTATACTTTCGACCTTGAAATGTGGAAATTCATGTTCAGGCGCTGACTGCCCATGATGTGCCGTCACAGCCGCGGATGAAAATAGCTGAAAGCGGGCGTAGGGCGTAAGGCGCAGGGCGCAAAAACGAAGGCGGCGCCTTCGTCCCAGTCTGCAGACGAACCGTTCGAGACCTTGAGGCTGAAGGAAGCGAGCGATATTGCGGAGCGCCGCAAAAAGGACAAGGGGCGTTGAAACTGAAAAACGTTTTTACCGTTGACGTGGAAGACTGGTATCACGCTCACGATCTTGACCCGCATGTCAGCAGGCGGGACGGCCTGGAAGACAGGGTGGAATACGGCGTTGAAATCATTTTGGAATTGCTGTCCAGGCACAATGTGCGCGGCACGTTCTTTGTGCTCGGCTGCGTGGCCCGAAAGCACCCCGGCCTTGTTAAGCGCATAGCCGGAGCCGGGCATGAAATAGGCTCGCACGGGTTTGATCATAAAATGATAGACCGGTCGGCCAGGGAAGATTTCCGGCGCGACTTGTCGGCCTCGAAGAGTATGCTGGAGGATTTGACGGGGAAGGAAGTAAAATTATACAGGGCCCCCTCGTGGTCCGTAACGGCGGAGACCCTTTGGGTGCTGGAGGTTTTGGAAGAAGAGGGATTTGCATGTGACTCGAGCATCTACCCCTTCAAAAGCCCGCTTTACGGCGTAAGCGGGGCGCCGGTACGCCCGTTTCACCCGGTAATCGGCGGCAGGAAGCTAAAATTGAAAGAATTCCCCCCAACTATTTTAAAAATAGGAAAGCTGCGCGTGCCTTTTGCTGGAGGCCTTTATTTAAGAGCTTTGCCTGCCTGGTTCATATGCCGGGCCATGCGGAAAGTAAACAGGCAGTGCCCCGGTATGGTTTATATCCACCCCTGGGAGACAGACATGGGGCAGCCGAGGGTTAAGGCGCCTTTAATCAATAGAATGGCGCACTATACAAATCTGGAAACGACTGCGGGCAAGATTGAAGAACTCTTAAAGCGTTTTGATTTCGTCCCGCTGGGTGATTTGATAAGCGAGGGGGATTTTCCCGCGTTGCCGGTGTTGTAATTGTGATAGTGAAGAACTTTATTTCAAACCTGAAAAAAATTTTTATAAGTAGCGACGACCGCTATCATGGGGCTGTGAGCGCCGTTATTGTCGTCAATCTCTTTCTGGCGGCAACAGCCCTTTTTAAGGACGTTTTTACAGCTTCTTACCTGGGCACTTCGTCGCAGGCGGACGCTTTTTTGCTCGCTTATTTTCTTCCTGACATGGCCGGCAACAATATTCTGGCAAATGCCCTCGGTATTGCCTGCGTTCCGGTTTTTTCGAGGCTTTTGGCTTCTGGAAATTCCAGCCGCCTGGCTAAAAGCGTAACCGGTGTGATCTTGTATTTTGCGGTATTTTCTTTTCTGCTCACGGTTTTTTCTTTTTTGGCCAGAAACTTGATCATTGATAATCTGGGGCCCGGCTTGGATGCGGGAACGAGAACCCTCTGCGCCAAACTGTTTGTGGTAATGCTGCCGATTCTGGCGGCTTATCCCGTTATTGCCACGGGCTCGGCCGTTATGCAGGTATATGGCAGATTTGTCATACCCGCAGCGGCCCCTGTGGTTTTCAACCTTTTCTTTTTGGGCGGGCTGCTTTACTGTTCCCTTTTGGCAAAACCCCTTCACACAGGTGTTTATGTGATTTCAGTTTCAATTTTGGCCGGGGTGACGGCAATGCTCGCATTAATCTGGGGTTCTATAAGAAGAAATCGCATCAGGGTGCTGGTGCGGCCGAAAATGTCCGAGTTTCTCAGGCCTTGGCAGGATGTAAAAGACATTTTTGAAATATTTTTCCCCTATACACTGATTTTAATGTCTTCGCAGCTTGTATTCATTGTCGAGAGGTACCTGGCGTCCAACCTGGGGGTGGGGACCATAGCCGGGTTGAATTACGCGTTCAGGCTGGCGCAGTTTCCTTTGTGGGTATTTGTCTCAGCGGTGAGTGTTGTCGTTTTTCCCTTAATGTCAAGGGCTGCGGGGACGGGCCGGGCCGGGGAATTAAAGGACACCATCGGCAGGTCCTTGCGTTTGGTCCTGATCATAACTGTTCCGCTGACCATTTGCCTTTTTGGGCTGCGTGTGCCTGTTGTGTCGATCCTTCTCCAAAGGGGATCTTTCGAAGCGGATTCTGTTCAGATCACTGCCGGAATACTGGCCGGCTATGCCCTTACCGTGGTATCGCAGGGTTTTTCAGTCATCTGTATCAGGGCTTTGCTTGCCTTTGACCGGGTGCTGGCTGCTTTGTCGGCCGTTTTGTTCTCGTCCGGACTCAATATCGTTTTTGATTTTTATCTGGTAAACGTGGTGGGGCCGGCCGGCCTGGGCTACGGTGCGGCTGCGGGGGCACTGGTCAACGCCGCTGTTCTTGGGTTCCTTCTGAACAGGACCCTGGAGTTGGATTTAAACAAGCGTTTCGGCGGTTTTGTAAAAATAGCGGCGGCCAATGTGCCGGTTTTGCTGGTCGTGTGGCTGTTTTACAAGCTTTGGTGCTTTATCGGGCCTGACGGCGGATTCGCTGGCAGGGCCGGTTATGCCGCAAGTGTGGTTATGGTGGGGACGCCCCTTTACCTGGCGTCTTTGAGGCTTATGAAAATCGGGGTGACGGATGCCTCCAATAACGTTTGAGATGGGTGAAGCAAACATGCCGAAGGCTGACTGCCTGGTCATAATTCCCGCATATAACGAAGAAGAGAACATAGGGAAAGTGCTGAAAGATATCCGCAGCCTGAATATCGCGCTGGACATTGTTGTTGTCAATGACGGCTCAACGGACAATACGCGGCATGTGGTGAGAGAGGCCGGCGAGAAGGCAATTAATCTTCCGTATAACCTCGGTTACGGCGCGGCGCTTCAAACAGGTTTCAAGTACGCGGCTTTGAAGGGCTATGAATATGTTGTCCAGTTTGACGCCGACGGGCAGCACGACCCGGGAGACGTATTAAATATACTTCATTTGCTGCGGGCGGGCGGCTGCGATATCGTAATCGGATCGCGGTTTTTGGGGAAAGGTTCTTTTAAAGCCGGTGTTTTGAAAAGAATAGCCATATCCGTATTCAGATTTATAATAAGAGCAGCCACGGGGGTAAAAATTACGGATCCCACGTCAGGCCTGCAGGGTTTGTCAAAACGCGCGTATAATTATTATGCTGTTACGGGCAACTATCCCGAAGATTTTCCGGATGCGGACACCTTGATAAACATGATCCTGTCAAATTACCGGGTCAGGGAAATTCCCGCCGATGTAAAGGACAGATATTCAGGAAAGAGCATGCATACGGGTTATAAGACAATTTTTTATTTTTTTAAAATGCTGGTCAGCATACTGGTTGTCTTGCTGAGGAAAAAAACTAAAGCGGAGTGCTCCTAAAATGGGCAGTGTATTGAGGGTTTTCATACTGGTGCTCGGAGTTGTCTTTGCTATTGGGGTTGTTTTCCTGCTGGTGAGGAGGAGGATCAATGAAAGGAATTCCCTGCCCTGGCTGGCAGGCGCCCTGGCGGTCCTGGTATTTTCCGCGGCGCCGGAACTCCTTGATTTTTTAGCCCGTGTCGCGGGTGTGGATTATCCGCCCGCCCTGCTTTTTCTGCTTTCAACTTTAATCATTCTTTTTATATTGCTGCACCAGTCGATTCAGATTTCGGTTTTACAGGATAAATGCCGGGAACTGGCGCAGCTTCTGGCTGTAATCAGTGCGCCGGACGAAAACGGTATGCAGCCTGGAAAGGGAGATCGCGGCCACCTGTGAAACGGAGGAGGGTGCAATCAGGCGGGAATATGATGTCCGGTCAAATTAAACTGTGGCTTGATAAATCTTTGAACTTTTTTTACTACATTACGCTGTACTTTGATTTGGTATATATAATTCTGTTTTTGTTCGCGCTGCTGGTATATTTTGTATTTTCGGCTGTCCGTCAAAATAAAAAGTACAACTTGTTGAAGATTCAATCTGAGATGATAAACAATGTTCTTGCAAATTTTCAGCCGGCAAAAGGGCTGGAAAAAAATCTGTCAAATTTCTTAAGCCTGGTTGTGCCTCTTGTTAAAGCAGACGGCTATTATTTTTACCTTTATGACCAGAAAAGCGGCAATTACCTGCTGAAGGCGGTAAGCAGCGTAAACGACGGCGACGGCCTGATAGCTCCGGACTACAGCGGTCTTGTTCCGTACCGGAAGGGAAAATACACCCCCCCGCTGGGCATTCCCGCAGACCGCCGGCCTGAAAAAATTTCCATTGTAAAAGACGGCGATGTGCCGTTTTTAGAAATACCGGCCGGGGGAGAAACAGGGCTGATCAGGGTCGGACCCGTCCGCACCGTTTCAAGAAGAACCGTGCAACTTTTGCGGTACCTTTCCGAAAAACTGCAGCCCGCTCTGGAGATAGTGCTTGAAGTTGAAAAAATGAAGAGTCAGGTGGAATCAGTTTCCGCCTCCAGTCAGGCCATACGCTCCCTGACCAGATCCATTTTTGATCTTGACGGTTCCCTTTCTACCATAATGGGTTTAAGTATTAAAATTGTGGACGCGGCGGGCGGCTGCTTTTTGTTTAGAAGCAAAAAAGGGATGGAAGTGGCGGTGGCGTCCGGCCTGGAGAGGGAAACAAAAAATCTTTTCCTCAGCGATCAGGAAACCCAGCTTTTCCTGCATAAACTGGCGGAAAACGGCAATTTTACCGTTTTAACAGGGGAAAGCAAGGATTTCTATAACATCCCCCCTTATCTTGCGGCCGCCGGGATGGAAATGATACTTCTTCAGAAAGTGTCGGGAAGGACAATTGACGGAACCGCGGTATTATGGCATAACAGGTCGGGCGTGGTAGAGCCGCACAGGATTTCCGCCCTCCAGATGCTGATCAGAAGAATGGGGGACGCTCTGGACAGGCAGTTGAAGTTTAAGGAATTGTCCGCTTCCTACCTCGATATACTGAAGATGCTTGTATCAACGGTCGATAACATCGATTCACATACGGTCGGGCACTCGGAACTGATCTCCAATTACGCGGGTATTATCGCCAGGGAAATGGGGCTGGGCGACAGGGACGTCAAGGAAATAATGCTGGCGGGATACCTGCATGACGTGGGCATGCTGGGACTTTCCGGCGACATACTGTTTAAAACGGAAGTGTACACGGATCTGGAATTTGAAACCATGAAACTGCATGCGGAGGTGGGAGCCTCGATAATAGAGTCCACCATTTCGAACAGTAGAATTGCCTCCTATATCAGGCACCATCATGAGCGTTGGGACGGGTTCGGTTATCCGTTGGGCCTGAAGGGGGAGAACATTCCCCTCGGCGCAAGGATTCTCGCGGCGGCTGACATGTTTAACGCCAAACTTACCGGGCGGAAGTACAGGGAGCCTGCAACCTTTGAAAGGGCTGTTTATGACTTGAGCGCAGTATCGGGAACGCAGCTCGATCCGAGAACAGTTGAATTGCTGATCGGCTGGTTCAGAAAAAAACAGGCAAACCCGGCAAGACGCGGCCGTTCTCTCGGGGCGTGCCATGAAATGAGATGCTGCCCGGCGAATATATCAAAGCACTGCCCGGCGTTTAAAAGGACGGATGTCAACTGTTGGGAAGTAGAAGGAACCAATTGTGCGGCGCATGGAAATATTTGCGCTTCGTGCCTGGTGTATACGGAATTTGTCTACAGGACCGGGAAAACCGTTTCCTTTAAGAGCGGGGCATAGTGGAAGTGAACAGGCTGAGCAGGTTTAACGCTGCAAAAAATTTTGCCCTTTATTACGGCGCCGGAAGGGAAGAGGAACTGGCCCGTTTCGATATTGCCGTCGTGGAGCCGGGGGGACAGAGCCCGGCCTCCGTCCGCCGGATGCAGGCCGCGGGTTCCCTGGTTCTCGGCTACCTGAGCGTGCTGGAGATAAACCCTTCGATGCAGGAATTTAGGTTGCTGGACGGCAGCGATTTTTTAAGTGCGGAAGGGCGGCCTCTTATGAACCGTGATTACGGGAATTACCTGGCGGACCTCCGTTCGAAACGCTGGAGCGGGCTGCTGCTGCACAAGGCCGGGCACATATTGCACAGCCTGGGATATGACGGTTTGTTCCTGGATACGATAGGCGGCGTGGAGTCAGGCGATCTCCCGGTCTCCTTGCGGGACTCGCTCTTGATAGCCGCAGCGGACATTGTGCGCAAAATGAGGGCCTTATTCCCCGGGCATATCATAGTGCAGAACTGGGGGCTGGAAAAGCTTTGCTTTTTGACGTCGGGATATCTGAACGGCATTTGCTGGGAGAATCCAGATTTTGAAGGCCCGGCGGGTTTGCTGCGGGCTGAAACTGCAGTTGAAAACCTGGTGAAATTAAAGGATAAGTGCGATTTAAAAATTTTTATGCTCATTGAAGAAAAGAAGGAAGGCGCCGGTGACGCGGCAGCCGAAAGAAATTTCCGGATGGCTCGGGAGATTGCGGAACGAAACGGGTTTCTCCTTTACAGGGCCCCCTGCAAATACGTAGGCGATGTTAACCCGCCGGTGGAGTTTAACCTTTAAGGCAAATAAAAAAATTGTCGGGCCGTGGACGATAAAGAAACCGAAAAAAATCAAAATACACTCAAATTTGTTTATTTTTGACCGTGCAATCACTTCTTATTTTTTTTTCTTTTATTTAATAGGTATCTTGCATTGTTGCTCTATCGGATGTAAAATTGAGGTGTCAGCAATTTTTCTTCAAGCGTATTTTTACGGCGTTAACGGAGAACGCTATCCAAGACGACCTTTTAAACTCAGCAGGGTCGTTCTTGCTTTAAGGGGCGGTGATAATTTGATGGACAACGGCGAGCCGCGAAGTGGGGAAACCGGCAGAGAAGCAAAAAGCTGAGGCGCCCCCGGTTGTGATTAAGATCCTTATGCCGGGGGGGCGAAGGAGGGTCTTAATGATGACCGAAGTAACCGTACTGGGCGAATTCTTCATCAGTTCCATTCTTGGCAAAAAAATCTACGACGCGTCCGGCAGGAGGGTCGGAACAGTCAGGGACCTTGCCGTCCGGTGGGATGCCGTATGTCCCCGGGTTACCGGCATAAAGTACGCCAAGGACGTTCACCGGCTCATATCCATTTCCGAGATCAGGGAGATTGAAAAGAAAGGCTTGAAATTGAAGGAAGAATTTCAAAGGACCAGGTTCGGCACCCTGCAGGAAGACGAGATACTGGTGGGCAAGTGGCTTCTGGACAAGCAAATTGTCGACATGAAGGGCTCCAAGCTGGTCAGGGTGAACGACATCAAGCTGTCCTGGGTAAAGCACAAGGACTCTTACGAAATTATGCTTTTGGCCGTTGACGTGGGTGTGCGGGGCCTGCTCAGGAGAATTTTCGGCTATGACCCCAAATCGGAAAGGCTGCCGCTCAACCTCGTGGGATGGCAGTACCTTGAGCCGATCCGGGCGCGGACGGCAAATTTGCAGCTTTCCGAGGCCAGGGACAAGTTCAGCAAGCTTCACCCGGCCGACATCGCCGACATAATAGAAGAGCTCGACCATTACGAGAGGCCGGAATTTATCAGCACCCTCGACGACCAGACCGCTGCCGAGGCCTTGGGCGAGGTGGACCTCGAGACGCAGGTTAATATTATCGAACACCTCGACAGCGAGCGCGCCTCCAGAATCCTCGAAGAGATGGCTCCCGACGAGGCCGCGGATCTCCTGGGAGAGCTGACTCAGGAGAAATCGGACGAACTTCTGAACCTGATGGAGCCCGGGGAGGCGGAGGACGTCCGGGAGCTCATGGAATATCCGGAAGGCACCGCCGGCGCCCTGATGACCACGGAGTACGTCTCCTTCCCTTACAACCTCACCGCCCAGGAGGCGATCGACAGACTGCGGGAGCTCGCCCCCGCCGCGGAGACGATCTACTATCTTTACGTCCAGGACGAGAACAAAAGGCTGCTCGGCGTGGTGTCGCTGCGCGAGTTGATCATCGCCAGGCCCGGCGCCGCCCTGGGGGAGATCATGCAGGACAGGGTTATTACCGTTTTGCCGCATGACGATTACAGGGACGTTCTGGAGACGATTTCCAAGTACGATATCATAGCCGTGCCGGTTGTGGACCAGGGCAACCGCATCCTCGGCATTATTACCGTGGACGACGTTCTCAACACCATCCTGCCCGACCGCAAGAGCCTGGAGAGTTTTTCCTATTTCATGATGCGCAAGGCCTTCCGGGGGAGGTAGGGGCGCATGAAAAAGCACGGGCTGGTTCGCAACGCGCTGGTGTTCCTGTCTGTCCTGGGTCCCGGCATTATAACGGCAAATGTGGATAACGACGCGGGCGGCATCACCACGTACTCCGTCGCCGGCTCGGCTTTCGGCTACAAGATGCTGTGGGTTTTCCTCCCCATGGCGGCGGCCCTTTTCGTGGTCCAGGAAATGGGTGTGCGGATGGGGGCGGTGACCGGCAAGGGACTTGCCGACCTGATCCGAGAAAAGTACGGTGTCCGCCTTATTCTGTTCGCCATGCTCGGGCTGGTACTTTCCGCCATGGGCAACACCGTGGCCGAGTTCGCCGGCGTGGCCGCCAGTTTGGAAATATTCCACATTAACAGGTACGTATCCGTTCCGCTTTCCGCCCTGGCGGTGTGGGGTCTCGTCGTCAAGGGATCGTACCAGCGGGTGGAAAAAATATTCCTGGCCGCCTCCGCCCTGTATTTTTCCTACATCATATCCGGCGTGCTGGCCGGACCGCCCTGGGGCACCGTTCTCAATGAGACGGTAACACCCCACTTTGAGTTCGACAGCCGTTACTTTGCCATGCTGATCGGTCTGGTGGGGACAACCATCGCTCCCTGGATGCAGTTTTACATTCAGTCGGCCGTGGTGGAAAAGGGGATTACGGTCAGAGAGTACAAGCTGTCCCGCCTCGACGTCATTGTCGGCGTGATCATGGTCAACGTGGTGGCCATGTTCATCGTGGTGGCCTGCGCGGCCACGCTTCATAAAAACGGGATTGAAATAGAAACGGCAAAAGACGCCGCCAGCGCCCTGGCTCCCCTGGCCGGCCACTGGGCGTCGGAGCTTTTTGCTTTCGGCCTGTTCAACGCGTCCCTGTTTGCGGCTTCCATTTTGCCGCTGTCCACGGCTTATCTGATTTGCGAAGCCTTCGGCTTTGAGGCGGGAGTCGACAAGACCTGGGGGGAGGCTCCGGTGTTTTACCGGCTGTACACTTTTTTGGTGGCCGCCGGCGCCGGGATTATCCTGATCCCCGGGATCCCCCTGATACCCATAATGCTCTGGTCCCAGGTCATTAACGGGGCGCTCCTTCCGCTTGTGCTGGTGTTCATGCTGAAACTGATCAACGACCGCGACCTCATGGGGGATCACGTGAATTCCGGGATATTCAATTTCATAGCCTGGACGGTCACCGCGGTGATGATCGTTCTAACCGTCCTGCTGGCAGGCTCGGCTTTCGTTTCGTAAATCGTGCGGCAGGCTCCCTGCCGCACTTTTGTACCGCTTTCTGTCACAAATCTGTAACAAAATATTCAACCTTTTTCTGTCGAACTTTAATTTTATTTTCAGTGATGATATTTTATAATTATTATGATTATGAGATGGGGGGAGATCCAGTATGTCCAAATTTTACCGTTCACCGTCGGCCAAAATCATAGGGGCTTTTCTGGCAGGCATGCTGGTAGTCGCGGCAATATTTTTTGCCGGCGGTCCCAACTGGCGGCCTCATTTTACCTGGGCGGAAAACGCCGGCGAGGCGTCGGCCCAAACCGTCCCTCTTCCGGGAATCGGCCCGGACACCATTCCGGACATCGTTTCGAAGGTCGGCCCTGCCGTGGTCAGAATTAACACGACCGTGCAAAGCAGCGGAAGAAGCCGCTTCGATCCTTTTTTCAACGACCCGTTTTTCAGGCAGTTTTTCGGCGACCAGTTCAGGGTTCCCTCGGTGCCTGAAACCAGCCACGGGCTGGGCTCCGGATTTATCGTGTCCGCGGACGGGTACATTTTGACTAACGAGCACGTTATCGCCGGCGCCGACCAAATCGAGGTCACTGTGGCGGGACACGACCAACCGTACCCGGCCAGGAAAGTCGGGTCCGACTACGAGCTTGACCTGGCGGTTTTGAAGATTGACGCTGCCGGCCTTCCCACCATTCCGCTCGGCAATTCCGATAACGTGAGGGTGGGAGACTGGGTGATCGCCATCGGCAATCCCTACGGTCTCGACCACACCGTCACCGTGGGCGTGATCAGCGCCAAAGGCCGCCCGATAACCGTGGAGGACCGGAGCTACAGGAACCTGCTCCAGACGGACGCGTCCATCAACCCCGGCAACAGCGGCGGCCCGCTGCTCAACCTGGCCGGCGAAGTGGTGGGAATAAACACCGCCATCAACGCCCAGGCGCAGGGCATAGGGTTTGCCATACCCAGCAGTACGGTCAAGTCGGTTTTTAACGATCTGGTGAGCAAAGGAGGGGTTTCCCACCCGTGGCTGGGCGTCTATCTTCAGCAGGTGACCGCTGAAGCGGCCCGCTATTACCGGCTGGGCGACCGGAAAGGCGCCCTGGTGTCCTCGGTGGTGGAGGGAAGTCCGGCTGAAAAGGCGGGGCTGCAGCGCGGAGACGTGATAACCGGTTATAACGGCAGCGATATCGCAAACCCCGACGCGCTGGTCGACCAGGTGTCCGCCACCGGCGTGGGCAGCCAGGTCGAAATCAAATTCGTCAGGGGCGGCGTTGTCATGTCGACGGTTGCCACCATTGAAGCGAAAGAATAAGTATTTTGAGGTGTTGGGTGTCGCGGGTTCTGCAGGTCAGAACCCGCTTTCTTTGATAAATTCCTCCAGCTTTCTCAGGTCGGATTCGGTTATCCTCACGTTTGCCCGGGGCGCGGAGCCGAGCAGCAGGCGGCCTTCGATCAGCCTGAGTCTTTCTGTTTCCTTTTGCAGGTTCCCCATGTTCCCCTTTCTCTGATGATACTTGATCAATTCAAGGCACTGGCTCCTGTCGAAGATCAGCGGCGGCAGGTTTCCCACGGGGTCGTCGGCCTCCGCGTCCCAAACGGACCTGTACCTGTGTATCAGCCCGGTTTCCTCGGCCAGGCGCGCGGCGGCCCGGCATAAAGCTTCCCCGCCGGCGCTTTCGTCGTACTCGCCCGCCAGAATCTCCATTACCACCGCCACCGGGACGTGTCCTTCCACAGGCTGACGCTCCTTTGCCGGCCCTGTTGTGAAGCGGTGCTCACAATCCGTCGCCGCCGGGCCGGGCTCTTCGAACCGCCGCTCCTTCACCCCGGACGGATTCAAACCGGCTTCTCTCGATTTTCTGTAGGCGTTTCTCCGCCTGGTCGACATCAATCATCGCCCCCTTTATTTTTTTTCTGAACATAAAATAGCACCTGCATGGACCCAACGCAAGGCGCATAAAAAGCATTTTGTTTGAAAATCGAATCGGCCATCAATCAAAATCCGGACTGAATGCGACAATGTCCCGGCCCGGGGACCTGTGACCTGATATTGATGTTGCGCCGGCATGATCATGCCGGCCGTAATCGCGCGTTTTGCGGCCGCCCGGCCGGGCCGCCGCAAGTTCCCGGCGTTTTTGTATCACCCGCCGGTTATAGCCGGATGTTGGCGTGGAAAATAGTATATCACAATTTAGGAAAATATGTTAGCGTATACAGTATCATGTATATTATAATTAAGAATACACAAAAAATTTCAAAAATAATTACACTTTGTTTATACATTTTTTAATCCAATGTGTTATAATCAAATATGACAATTTTATCTTGTTTTTCAAGTTTCATATTTAAAAAAGATCATGAAACCAATGTTTGGCGGGATGGTAGTGTGTTTTGCTCCGCAAATTAAAAACAGGAGGTTTTTTTGTTTAAAAGGAAGCAATTAATGACAAAAAAGATATAAATGATCAAAAAAGATTAAAAAGAATTATATTTAACAACAGTTCCTTTAATACGTTTCAACGGGTTTATCTTTTTTTACTTGTTTGTTTCGGGGGAGGTGTTTGCAGGGAGGCAGGAAATTTTTCACCGAAGATTTTTTAAAGTAAGGAGGTTTTTGCGTGAAAAAATTTAAATGGCAGTTGTTGTCCGCTGCTGTCATAATCATCAGTATCGCACTCATCGTAAGCGGTTGCGGCGGACAGAGCTCATCCAAGGACGTTATCAAGGTGGGGGTCATCTTGCCGCTGACCGGCAGTGAAGCCATGTTCGGCGAAATGGAAAAGAACTCCTTTGAAATGGCTTTGGAAGAGTTGAAGGCGGCGGGCAAGGCCACCATCGGCGGCAAGGAGATCAAGCTTTTGTTTGAAGATGACCAGGGCAAGCAGGACGTGGCTAAATCCGCAACCGAAAAGCTGGTCAACCAGGACAGGGTGGCCATGCTCAGCGGCGGATACAGCAGCGCCTGCACCAACGTGATTGCCGGGACGGCTCAGTCGCTCAACACTCCTTTCCTGATTGTGACCGGTTCTTCCGACACCATAACGAAGCAGGGCTGGCAGTATGTGTTCAGGGGAACCGCCGCTCCCGCCAGCAAGTACACGGGCGCGTTGTGGGACATGCTTGAAAAAGTAGTCAAACCCAAGAGCGTGGCTTTGATTTACGAAAACACCGATTTCGGCTCTTCTTCGGCGAAAGGCTTCAGGGAAGACTGCCAGAAGCGGAACATCAACATTGTTTTTGACCAGGCTTACGAGCACGGCGCAATCGACTTCAAGCCGATGCTGGCGAACATGAGGAACGCCAATCCGGACATGATCTTCGCAGTGTCCTACGTCATGGATGCGGCCATGATAGTCAAGCAGATGAAAGAGCTTGACTTCAACACCGACCTGTTTGTGGGCGGCGGCGCCGGCTATACCATGCCCGAATTCAAGGACAACGCCGGCGCGGCGTCGGAGTATATCGCCTCCACAACCCTGTGGGTGCCCAATGTGGCCTGGCCCGGCGCCGGCGATTACTTCAACAAGTACAAGCAGAAGTACGGCAAGGAGCCCGATTATCACGGCGCCCAGGCGTACGCCACCATGTATATTATTGCCGACGCGCTGAGCAGGGCGAAGGAGATAAGCGCCGCGGGTATTCAGAAGGCCCTGAAGGAAACTGACTTGATGACGGTAATGGGACCGATCAAGTTTGAAGACTGGGAGGGCTATACCAATCAGTGCAGGCCCAACACTTACGTGGTCCAGTGGCAGAAAGGCAAAATGGAGGTCATCTGGCCGGAGAACGTAAAGTCAGCCAGTTACGTCTTCCCGGTACCCAAGTGGAGGGAAAGGTAGTTAACTTAAATAACCGTTCCCGGAGGGCGGATAGAGGATAGAATCCTCCGGATTGGAAAGCCTGCCGTGACTGAATTAATCGATTGGATTATTGGTGCGGACGTAATGTCCGCACCAGCTATAATCAGCCCGGTATGGGATAATTCGCCAGGGCAGGTGTTTTGGAGCATAGCCGCCGCATTTGTTCTTTCTTGCAATAATCGGGGAGGTAAGTTAGATGGAGTTGTTTGGCCAGACAGTAATATGCGGAATCCTGCTTGGCGGGATGTACGCTCTGATAGCGATAGGGATGACCCTGATCATGGGCGTTATGAACATCATCAACCTTGCTCACGGCGCCCTGGTGATGGTGGGGATGTATGTTACTTACATCTGTTTTACCCAGTTCGGCATTGATCCCTATGTCGGCATGTTTATCTCCATGCCCATACTGTTCTTTATCGGGTGCCTTATCCAGAAGTACATGATTAACCGGTTGGTTGAGGTCGATTCCATACTTCCGGAGAATCAGGTTCTGCTCACCGTGGGAATAATGCTGGTCTTGACCGAGGTGATGAGGCTTATCTTCAAGTCGGACTACCGCTCGGTGGCGACGGGATATTCCTCCAAGACGGTCTTTTTGGGCGACATGTCCATCAGTGTGCCAATGCTGATCGGATTTTTTATTGCCATGATTTTTACTTATCTTCTCCATCTTTTTTTGACAAAGACCGACATCGGCAGGTCGATCAGGGCGACCGCCCAGGATCGGGACGCTGCCGTTTACATGGGCGTCAATTCTTCCAAGATTACCATGATAACGTTCGGCATCGGTTCGGCCCTGGCCGCCGCCGGCGGGTCCCTGCTTCTCCCGCTGTTTTACCTGTGGCCGGATATCGGGCACTTTTTTACGGCTAAATCCTTTATCATTACCATCCTCGGCGGTCTGGGCAGCACGATGGGAGCTGCCATTGGCGGGTTGGCCCTCGGCATTGCCGAGTCCCTCGGGGCGACCTATATTTCCATGGGTTACAAAGACGTCGTGGGGCTGGTCATATTCCTGCTGGTTTTGCTGTTCCTGCCGGGCGGTTTCCGGAGTCTAGCCAAGAGGTGATGGAAGATGAAAAACGTAAACCTGTTTTTAAAAATAATTGTACTTATACTTGCCTTTTTAGTTCCGTTGTTTGTCAAGGCTCCTTATCAGCTCCACATGCTGATTCTGATCATGATCTGGGCGGTAATGGGCACGGCCTGGAACCTCCTCGGAGGGTACACCGGCCAGGTATCCTTCGGTCACGCGGCGTTCTTCGGCCTGGGGGCTTATGCCGCCGGCCTGCTCAAGTTTCACCTGGGAATCACCCCGTGGTGGGGTATGCTCCTGGGCCCGGTGGTGGCCGCCCTGGTAGCCCTGCCGATCGGGCTGATCTGTTTCCGCCTGAGGGGACCTTATTTCGCCCTGGCCATGCTTGCGCTCGGCGAAATTTTCAGGCTGGTGTTCCTCAACAGCGTGTCCTTCACAAACGGCGCCAAGGGAATATTGATCATGCCGGAAATTACCGGAAAAGTCTTTTACTATTACCTGGGACTCGGCATGGTCCTGATTACCGTGCTTGCGACCTACCTGATTGTCCATTCCAAAATCGGCTACTACCTGGTGTCGATAAGGGAGGACCAGGACGCCGCAACTTCCCTGGGCATTCCGACCACGAAATACAAGATATACTCGCTGCTGCCCAGCGCGTTTTTCACCGGCCTGGCGGGCGCGTTCTACACCAATTACGTGGCTTTCATCGATCCGAACATCGTATTCAACCTGTCCAACGTTTCGGTAATGGTCATCCTTGTGGTCATGCTCGGGGGCGTAGCAACGACCTGGGGGCCGACCGTCGGCGCGGGGCTGTATATAGTTCTGGGCGAGGTGTTCCGGACCACGCTGGGCTCGGCGAACGTGCTGGTTTTCGGCGTGCTGGTCTGTCTGATCATCATGTTTTTGCCCAACGGCATAGTCGGCGAGATCAACATACTCAAAAGGATTTCGGATCGCAAAAAAGCAAGCCTTCCGGCGGGGGGTGCATAATGCATGAGTTATTTTGAGGCGAACAACATCACGAAAAAGTTCGGCGGGTTGACGGCTGTGGCCAACCTCAGCTTTACCGTTGAAAAGGGCGAGATTTTCGGCATTATCGGGCCGAACGGTTCGGGTAAAACGACCGTATTCAACCTGATCAGCCGTTTCTACCCCCTTTCTTCGGGCGAGATTTACTTCAAAGGGAAAAGGATAGACAATCTGCCGGCCCACCAAATTTGCGAGCTCGGCATAGGCAGGACGTTTCAGGTGGTAAAACCCTTAAGACGGATGAGCGTAACCGAAAACATCATGGCAGGTGCGTTTTTGCGCACAAGCAGCGTCAGCAAGGCAAGGAGCAAAGCGGAGGAGATAATAGAATTTTGCGGGCTCGGCAGGTACAGGGACCGCGAGGCCAAGAGCCTGCCGATCCCCCTGAGAAAAAGGCTGGAGATCGCCAGGTCCCTTGCCACCGACCCGGAGCTGATCATGCTGGACGAGACCTGCGCGGGACTCAATCCCAAGGAATCGGAGGCTGCCATAGAATTGATCAGGCGGATACGGGATACCGGTATCACGATCATCATCGTGGAGCACATTATGAAAGTTATGATGGGAATATCCGACCGGATCCTGGCGATTAACTTCGGCAGGGAGATAGCAATGGGAAAACCTCGGGAAGTGGCGGCACATCCCGAGGTAATTAAAGCATATTTGGGTGAAGCTTATGCTTAAAGTACGGAACGCGGACGTCGCATACAGGGATATTCAGGTTTTGTGGGACATAACATTCGAGGTCAAACAGGGAGAGCTGGTGGTGCTTCTGGGGGCCAACGGCTCGGGAAAAACCACGATACTGAACGCAATCTCCGGACTGCTGCCCGTGAAAAAGGGCGCCATCGAATTTCTCGGAAAAGATATTACCAAGCTGCCCGGTCATAAAATCGCGGAGCTGGGCATTGTCCACGTGCCCGAGGGCAGGAGGCTTTTCCCGGAAATGACCGTCAAGGAAAATCTGGAAATGGGATCTCTCTTTCCTGAGGCAAAGGCAAAGAGAAAAGAGACCATGAAGAAGGTTTTCGAGCTTTTTCCCATCCTCGAGGAGAGGCAGAACCAGGAGGCCGGCACGCTGAGTGGCGGCCAGCAGCAGATGCTCGCCCTGGGGCGGGGGCTGATGGGGCTGCCCAGGCTGATGATCCTGGACGAACCTTCTCTCGGTCTTGCTCCGGTGCTTGTAAAACAAATTTTCGAGAAGGTCAAGGATATCAACGAAGAAGGCACCACTGTCCTGCTGGTGGAACAGAATGTGGTCCAGACCCTGCACCTGTGCCACCGGGCCTACGTGCTCGAAAACGGCAGGATTGCCCTGCAGGGCACCGGGGAAGAACTGCTCGACAACGCGCACATCAAAGAAGCGTACCTGGGAATATAGGATCAAAAACCGCAGAATGTTGACAAACTGCCAGGGGCCTTGAGGTTGAGAGCGAGCGGTATTGCCCGGCACTCAGTGAAAATACCTTGGTTTCCGTCCGTCAATCCCTTAGAGCACATTGCCTTTCGGCAAAGCATCATTAAATCTGAGTGCCGGGTAAGTGAACCGGGCGAAGTGAGGATGCGGTATTGGATGAGGGGGGACAGCGGTTGGGTGACACACCTCCCCCGGAGTCAATGCCCCCAATTTGTGTCCGCGAAAGTCTGAACCGGGCCGGGACGCCGAGTTGAAGGCGGCCTGGTTTCGCCCGAAGCAAGCAACTGGTGCTGCCGGCGCAAAAGCCATGGAGTGAGCGGTGACAAGGCGCTGTCCTGGTTCATTCGACGCGAAGCATTCGCAGCGGGCGTTTCAACCTCAAGGCGCTTTGTCAACAACCCCACCGCTTGGTTGCAGGCGGTTTTATCTTTTAAGACAGTCTCCGAATCAAAATTATGCTGATCGCTCCGGAAGGAAATAAGATAAAATAAAAGAATATATTTCGCAGCTTATAACCGGTCCGGCGAAACGCCTGGAAGGGAGACAGTCCGCGTAGCCCGCGGGGACCCGGAAAAATTTAAGTTTTTGAAAAAAGGTGTTTATTTGGAACTGGCGGCAATCTTTGCTACAGCTTTTGTTTTGGGTTTTTCGGGGGCGATGATGCCCGGCCCGCTGCTGACGGTCACCGTGGCGGAAAGCGTCAAACGAGGCTTTGCAGCAGGGCCGCTCGTCGTTCTGGGTCACGCTGTCCTTGAACTTTCCCTCGTTGTCGCTCTGGCCGGCGGGCTTTCCGTTATTATAACCGGGGCCGCGGTGTCCCGGACGATTGCCGTGCTCGGCGGACTTTTTTTGATTTACCTGGGCTGCGGCATGGCCGGGGACGCTTTGAAGGGAAAGGTATCCCTCGAAGCGGTCCGCTCCGCCGGGGGCGGCCGGGCTCCTGCCGTTGACGGCGCCGCCGGTGCGGCGGCGGGCGAAAGAAGGATGCACCCGGTTGCCGCCGGTGTTTTGACCAGTGTTTCCAACCCGTACTGGACCCTCTGGTGGGCCACCATCGGCCTCGGTTATATCACAATGTCCCTGCGCAGCGGCTACGCCGGGCTCGCCTCTTTTTTCACCGGCCATATTCTGGCCGACCTTGTCTGGTACAGCGCGGTTGCCGCGGCTGTTACGGGCGGGAAAAGAGTCCTGGGCGACCGGGTGTACAGGGGGATCGTGACCGCCTGCGGGATATTTCTGGTGGGACTGGGCGGATATTTCCTTTATTTCGGGTTGTTTACATGAAGGCTTTGGAGATCGGTAAAACTATTTCAGAACGCTGAAAGGGGGAAAAGGAGTGTCGGTGGTGTTTTGCGGAGTGGTTCCGCACCCCCCCATCGCCGTCCCGGAGGTTGGCCGCGAACAGGCGGAAAGAGTTGCGGCCACCCAGAAGGCGCTTCTCGAACTGGGCAGGCGTTTGAAGGGGAGCGGAGCGGAAACGGTGGTTATAATCTCTCCCCACGCGCCGGTTTTCCGCGAAGTTGTGGGGATCAACCTTTCGGCTGTTTTGAAGGGGGACCTGGGCAATTTCCGGGCGGGAGAAGTGAAGTTCAAACTGGGGAACGACCGGGATCTGGCCCGTGAAATCAAAAAAAAGGCAGTGGATTTGGGCCTTCCGGCAGTGGAATTGACGGAGGAGATCAGAAGGCGGTATGACATTGATCCGGACCTCGACCACGGGGTGACGGTGCCCCTGTATTTTCTCCGGAAGGCCGGCGTAAACCTGCCGCTGGTGCACGTTTCAATGATGGTGGCGCCGCCCGGGAAGCTTTACCTGTTCGGCGTAGCCGTGCGCAGGGCCGCCGAATCACTGGGCCGCAAGGTTGCCCTTCTCGCCAGCGGGGACCTGTCCCACTGCCTTGCTTACGGTGCTCCCGGCGGTTTCAACCCCAGGGGCGAGGAGTTCGACGAGGAGATGGCCCGCCTGCTGGCTGTCCCGGATGTGGAAGGCGTGCTGCAGCTCGATCAAAAGCTGATTAACGAGGC
>Ga0116192_1000335_pt1 | contig 36743 bp, 40 predicted proteins | sample AD_UKC113_MetaG_FD_89876 | JGI IMG/M metagenome (GOLD analysis project Ga0116192, IMG submission 89876) | Active sludge microbial communities of municipal wastewater-treating anaerobic digesters from Hong Kong - AD_UKC113_MetaG | ecosystem: Engineered > Bioreactor > Anaerobic > Digestate...
TCTGCTCTCAGAAGACAGGCACCGAGATGCCGACGTGAAAAAGTTGCTGCATCAGGTTGAATATCTGGTAAACATATATTTTAATGATACGGAGCCGGTAAATGAAGGGTGAACCAGCTGGTGAAACCAGGCGGCGGCAGGTCGGGCGTCAAATGACAATTTGTCCGGTTGACTTCGCAGGTGAAAGCTGATGAAACTGTCGAAAGGTTTGTACGCATTTTGCTTTATCAGGTACAACGAAGCCGACCGCGGGGTAAAACCGCCCGGTGAGACGTTTTTGGTCGGTTACCGGGATATAGCCGCGGTTGTAAGCAATGTGCCCAAATCAAGCTGGCAGCCTACCAGAAAGAATATTCAAAAGCACCAGAAGATAATTTCCAGGGTTCAGGAAAATTACGAATTGCTTCCTTTGAGATTCGGAACCGTGTTTAAGGATAACGAAGAGGTCAGAAAAATATTGGAGGACAGTTATCCGGAAATACGGAACATGCTGAATAAAATAAGCGGAAAGGTGGAGTTGGGGCTCAGGGTATTCTGGGTTCACGAGGCTTTTCTAAGGGAAGTGGGGAACCGGAAGGTTGAAGAACTCAAGAAAGAGTTCGAACTGGGCAGGAAAGACAGGTACATGATTGCCGTTGAGGCTGGAAAGATTATCGAGGCGGCGGTCTTGAAAAAAAGGGATGAATATGTCAGGATCATTTTTAAACCGCTGAGCCGATTGGCTGATGATTCCATACTGAACCCCGTAACGGGTGAAAAAATGGTTTTTAATGCGGCTTTCCTGGTAAAAAAGCAGCTGATTGCCGACTTTGACAAGGCAGTCTGCGATCTTGCCGACGAGTACAGATGTAAATTTTCGTTCAGATATTCCGGCCCATGGCCCCCGTATAATTTTGTAACGGTTAGCTGGTAACCCGGGGGGATTTTATTGTGTTTTTAATTGATGATATTCTGCTGGCCCCTGCCAAGGGGCTGATGTGGATTTTTAAAGAGATCCACAAACGGGTAATGGATGAATACTTTAATGAGGAAGCGGTTTACAAGGAACTGCGCAGGCTACAATACTTGCTCGACATTGGCGAAATAAGCGAAAAAGAATTTGACAGGGTGGAGAATTCGTTGCTCGAACGGCTTCAAGAAATTAAGGAGTACAATGAGTTGCTGGAAGAGGAGGAACCGGATGAGAGCTGAGGACAAACCTTCAGAAATTTATTATTTGTACGGCCTCACAAAACCGGAAGTGCTAGCCACCCGGGTTAAAAAAGCATTGCGCGGGATGGACGGAACCGGGGTGAATTTTATGAAAATCAACAATATTGTGGCGGTTTATGGGAAACTTCCGGCTCACGAATATTCTGCCGGTGCCATTGAGAGAAAGGTCAAGGATATCAACTGGCTGGAAGAAAAGATCGGCGAGCACTACAGCGTCCAGGAGATCATAATGAAAAGACAGTTGGCAATAATTCCCTTCAAGTTCTGTACCATATTTAAAACCGGGAATAGAATAAAGGATTTTATTACTCAGAATCAGGCAGGCATAAAAAACCTTCTCTGCCGATTGGAGGGCAAGCAGGAATGGAGCGTCAAGATCTTCCGGAATAAAGAACTGCTGAAAAAGAACCTTTTAAAACTGGAGCCCGGGATAGGTGAGAAATTCAAAGAAATGGAGAGTTGCTCCGGCGGCAAGGCTTTTCTGATGAAAAAAAAATTTTTGCAGGATATAGATTCGATAGTATCCAGGATTTCGACATCGCAAACACATGAATTGATAGAGATATTGAAGGGCATTTCCGTTGATGCGCGCCAAAATGAGACTTTTTCTTCAGATGATGTTAAAGATGAAGAGATGATTGCAAATTTTTCATTTCTGATTGAAACAAAAGATGTTGAAAAACTCATTTCCGAAGTTGACAAATTTACCCGACGGTATTCTGGCGGCGGTCTTGCCGCCCGGTATTCCGGACCCTGGTTGCCCTATAATTTCGCGAGCCTTCCGGGGGTTGATCAGCTTGAGTGAGGAAAGCCTGCTGGAACGGATAACAATTCTGGAAGTACTCGACCATATTCTCGACAAAGGAGTGGTTATCTCCGGAAATATAGTAATCTCTGTGGCTGACGTGGATTTGATTTATCTGGGACTGCAACTCGTCCTGGCGTCTGTCGATACACTTGCGCCGAAAGGCAGTAGGAGTTGGTCCGATGGTTTATCTCTACTGTATTACTGATGCAAAGAAACAAGACCTGACCGGACTCGACGCCGGGCTTGTCAAATATGACCCGTTCACGGTCGTGGCGGGGGAGCCGGGTGCGTTCGACCCGACCTCCCCGCTCAGCATAATGAAGCACTTTGAAGTGAACGACCGGATTTTGCGGAGAGGTTTCGCAGTGCTGCCTTTTGCCTACGGGACTGTGGTTCCAGCCGGAGAAATCGATTCTTTCATCAAAGACAAATACGACAGTATCATGTTAAATCTGGCCTTGTTGAGGGGCAAGGTCGAAATGGGAATAAAGGTTCTGGTATTCGTGAGAAAAGACCGTACCGGCGATCTGCTTAAAAGGTTCAATGATTCGCCGGGGCACAGATATCTTTCTCAACGGGTGAAAAAGTACGCGCCTTTTGTGGTAAGCGGTAATACTGTTAAAATGCTGCTCGATGATCTGAACAAATACTTGGGTCCTTACTGCAGCGGGGTGAAAACCAAGATGCACAGTCAGAAAAATATCCTGATAAACAGTGCTTTTCTGGTTGAAGCCGGTTTACTGCCGGATTTTATCAAGACTTGCGAAGAATTGAAAATGTCTTATCCGGAATGCAGATTTTTGATTAGCGGGCCGTGGCCACCTTACAACTTCATCAATATGGGTGAAAATCAGCCTGGTAAGAGGGGGGACTCCTTATGGAACCTCTGATCCGTACCGGAGAAGATGACCTTGCCGCCTTCGTTGATGAAATGGAAACTGTTCAGGACAGTAGGAATACAGGCAGCAGGATTAATGCCGATGCCGACAATGTCGAGAGGGGTCTCGCGAAGCTAGTTTTGGCGCTGATTGAATTATTGAGGCAACTGCTGGAGAGGCAGGCAATTAGAAGGATTGAGCGCCTGACTGACGAGGAAATCGAGCGGCTGGGCGTGACATTTATGAGGCTTGAAAAAAAGATGGATGAGCTTGTCGAAATATTCGGCCTTACAAGAGAAGAGCTTAACATCGACCTCGGTCCGCTGGGCAATCTTTACTAGTTGTGTACATAAAGTCAGGCTGTCCATTAGGAAGGAGTTATTTAATGGAACACTCGGTAAAAAGCACCAACATAGCCGATATCCTAGAGAGGGTTCTGGACAAAGGATTGGTTATTGCAGGCGATATAAGCATTTCCATCGCTGACATTGATCTGCTCAAGATTAAGATAAGGCTGCTGGTCGCCTCTGTCGACAAGGCCCGAGAGATAGGAATCAACTGGTGGGAGACGGATCCCTACCTGTCCACCGCCGCCCAAAAACAACTGGAAGGTAAACAGGTTGAGCCATTGGCGCAGGTGGAAGAACCAGAGCGGCCCGGCCGGCAGACGGTTCAGGCGGCACAGGTCAAACCGAAAAGGAAAAGGAAAAAAGTTCCTTCCAACGTCACTTTTTGAAAAACAGGCCCGCTGGTTTTGAGACAGGGGGAAACGGTTGAGAGGAGGGCCGAATGTCATGGGAGCGGTAGAAACATTGCCCAACTGGCCGGAAGTGATTAGCATTATCGAGGCGGACGAGGGTTTGACAAACACCAAAAATATAGCACGCAGGATTGCCGGTTTGCTTGGACTATGCTACATCGGCCACGGAGCTCACAGAGTAGTTCTTGATTATGAATCGATGGCCCTAAAAGTGGCTCTCAACAGACGCGGTATTTTGGAAAACTACCGGGAATGCGCGTTGTTCTTTTCCCTGCCCGAGAAAGAAAAGAAGCTTTTTGCCGCCTGTTTCGGTTCCGGCTACGGCTGGGCCCTGTTTGAGCGGCTTGAGCCGATGAGCTACTGCAGAGGTTACCGGGAACACCGCGAAAAAATGAACAGTATTAAAAAGAAAATTGCCGGACTTGGAATCAATGACATCATTTCCCCCAGGAATTGGGGCATCAGGGACGGCAAGGAGCCTGTTATCCTGGATTATTCGTTTTATCAGCAGTAATGAAACGGCAGGGTTGTTGTCATAGAGCCGGTATGCAGCATATATTGGATCAAACAGCTTGGAGGTGAGGGGAAGCACTTTGGATAACTGGTCGCCATGTCCGCGGTGCGGTTCCGGTAATGTGCGCAGGGCCGGCATGCAGGCCGTCCTGCTGACACTGTTCTGCGGTCTGGGTTTTCTCCTGTGGATCGGACTGCTTTTACCCGTAATTTGGCCGGTGCTGCCGCTGATGTTCATCTTTTCTTTAATAATATTTTTTGCCAAAGAAACATTACAGTGCGCAGAATGTAAATATACCTGGCTGTTCAGAAAAAAATAAAAGTTGCTGGTGCCAGCCCGCTTTTTTAGGGATTGTTTTTTAAGGGATCAATGAAGTTTTGTTTTGCTGTTTGTCCGGCTCTTTTTCCACCGGGGCCAGCTCCAGGCCTTTTGGATTTTCAGGCCGGGCCGGGGCGGGTTTTTCCTCCTGTCGGGCATCCTTATCCTTCGGTTCATTTGATTCCTGCTTTTCCGCCGGTTCCTGTTTTTTCACCGGCTCCCGATTTTCATTCGGTTTCTGTTTTTCCGCATCATCATCACGTTTTTCCTCCTCCCGTGTGCGGCTGTCATTTCTTGTATAAAGTGCGGCGTCGAGCCCCATAACGCCGGCCATCACCAGGCGGAATATCTCTGCGGGCTGATTGCCGCCGTAGGAAGTCAGGTAATGTTGTCTGTCCATGTCTTTTTCGTCGTAGCCCATCCAGACCGCTGCCGTATAGCGCGGGGTGAAACCGACAAACCAGGCGTCTTTGTTGCCGTTCAAGCCCCGGAACGTATCGGTGTCCGGCAGTTCGACGGTGCCTGTTTTCCCGGCGACTTCAGCGCCGCGGATGCTTGCCCTGTACCCGGTGCCGGAATCCACGACCGCACGCAAAACGCTTTTCATCTTTTCGGCTGTCGACGGTTTCATAACGGAAACTCCTTCAGGACGGCGATAAACGACTTCCCCGTAAGCGTCTTCGATATGGTCGATGGCGTAAGGCTTAATAAATACGCCCCCGTTGGCAAAGACCGCGAAAGCCCCGGCCATTTGCAGGGGAGACACTCCTCTGGTCAGCCCTCCCAGGGCCAGGGGAAGGCAGCGGTCTTCTTCCGCAAGATCGAACCCCAGTTTTTTTGCCATTTCGAAACCGTGGTCGATTCCGATCCGGCTTAACAGGCGGACCGCGGCGGCGTTGCGGGACCATTTCACGGCTGTGCGGATGCTGATATTCCCGTAATAATCCCCGCCGGGATTTTCAGGTTCGTAGCTGCCGGCTTTGAACGGGGTGTCGGAGATTATGGAGTCGGGGCTATATCCCAGCTCAAAGGCCGGGGCGTAAACCGCGACAGGCTTGAAAGCCGAGCCCGGCTGTCTGGCAAGCTGGGTCGCCCTGTTAAACCCGCGCCTGGTCACGTACTCTCTGCCCCCGACGAGGGCTTTGATCGCTCCCGTTCCGTTTTCCACTAAAGCCAGCGCTGCTTCCACCTTCTCATCCGGAAACAAACCGGGGTTCCGGAACACTTTTTCAGCTTTCCTCTGTATTTCAGGCTCCAGTGTAGTATGGATTTTTAAACCGCCTTTAAAGAGCTTCTCCTGTCCGACTGCGGCAATTGCTTCATCAATTACGTGGTCGATAAAATAAGAGCCGTGGTTCTCGCCGCTTTCCCCCCCTTTCAGGTTTAACGGCTTGTTCCGGGCCTCCATTCCCTGTTCTTCGGTGATGTAGCCCAGCCGGATCATTTTGTCCAGAACGATGTTGCGCCGGTTCAAAGATGCTTCCGGGTTTATATACGGGTCATAGGCGCTTGGAGCCTGAACCAGGGCCGCCAGCAGGGCCCCCTCCTCAATTGAGAGCTCGGAGGAATCCTTGCTGAAGTAGGTTTTGGCGGCACTCTGGATTCCGTAGGCGCCTTCCCCGAAATACACCCGGTTCAGGTAAAGCTCCAGAATTTCTTCTTTGGAATGGCGTTCTTCAAATTCCAGGGCCAGGACGGCTTCTTTTACTTTGCGGAGCAGGGTGCGCTCCGGCGTCAAAAAAAAGAGCTTCATTGTCTGCTGGGTGATGGTGCTGCCGCCTTCGGTGATTTCGCCCGACTTGCAATAACTCACCGCTGCCCGCAGAACAGCTTTTAGATCCACCCCGTGATGGCTGTAAAACCTTTCATCCTCGATTCCCACGAAAGCTTTTTGTACGTGAGCGGGGACTTTTTCCAGGGGAACCGGTGTGCGGTTGACTTCGCCGTGAATTCCGGCGACAATGTTTCCGTACCGGTCGTAGAGAAATGTAGTTTGGTCGAAGGCCGATGCCGCCTTGACCGCGGTAAAGCCGGACAATACCCTGCCGGAATATGCGTGCGCCCACAGGAGGAACGAGGTGATGAAAACAAACAAAGGCAGCAGGGTAAAGCCGGAAAGCTTCAATATCTTGCGAGGTTTTGCATCCATAAAGGTCCCCTTTTTGCCGGCTTGCTATTTAAAATATATGTATTCCTTCGGGGTCCGTTTACCTGTGAAAACAAACGCAAATATTTCCTTCCTGATGCAAATAATAAAGGGGACTGAATTTCAACATAATAAACATATCCTGAGATATGCGGAGGCTGATGAATTTGCTGACTGCGGAAGTATCCCTTTACCCTCAGAAGACTGCAAAAGCGAGCGAAATCATTACGGAGTCGCTTGAGTCGCTCAACCGGTTCAACCTGCAGGCCAGTGTGGGTTCCATTTCCACAAAGCTGCAGGGCTCGGACGAGGAAGTCTGGCAGGGGTTGAAAACCATGTTCGAACAGGCTAAAAAACAGAGCGAAGTCAACATGGTGGTTACAATTTCAAACGCGGCGGCGGCAGAAGAAAGAAAAATAGCCGGGAGGAGGAGGGACTACACCCTTCCCGGATAAATTCTATTTCCGGGATTATCTGCGGGGGCCGGCGACAAAACCGGTCCCTTTCCTGTTTAAAAAGTCAGGTGTTTCCGCCGGATAGGGTATTCTTTTTTTATTTGTATAAAGATAAAATGTAAATAAAATGCCCCGGGGAGAATCGAAAGTGTTTTTTAAAAACTGTATAAAACCTGATTCCGGCGACTTCGCCTGTGAAAGGGAGCAGATGGTCAGGGAGCAGCTTGAGTTCCGCGGTATAAAAAACCGGGCCGTTTTGGAGGCCATGCTGACGGTTCCGAGGCATCTCTTCGTTCCCGAACACCTGCGCAAGTACGCTCATTATGACGGACCGCTGGCGATCGGGGAAGGGCAGACCATCAGCCAGCCCTACATGGTTGCGCTTATGGTGGAGGCGCTTGAGCCGCAGGCGGGGGATTGGATTCTCGAAGTCGGAACGGGCTCCGGGTATGCCGCTGCAGTTTTATCCCGGATAGTTTCCCGCGTTTTTACCGTTGAACGCCATCGGAGTCTGGCTTTGGGCGCGGTCAGGCGTTTCCGGTTGCTGGGATATGATAACATCGATGTTTATGTCGGCGACGGGACGAAGGGCTGGCCGGCTGAGGCGCTGTTTGACGGAATTCTGGTGTCGGCCGCGGCGCCCGCGATTCCGGCTTCCCTGCGCAACCAGCTGAAGCCCGGCGGGTGTCTGGTGATCCCGGTGGGGGGGAGGGGGTACCAGGAACTGCTGCGGCTCAGGCTGGAGCGTGACGGTTCCTCCGTTCAGGACAGTCTGGGGGCTGTGCAGTTTGTGCCGCTGGTCGGCGAGGAAGGGTGGAATACGGAATATTGATGAATTGCATAAGTTTTTTTAAAACCACAGGAATCGGCCCGCAGATGAAGAATATGTATCCCGAGCGGGAGGAAAAGCTTGAAAGCTGTCCGGCAAACCTGGACAAAAGCCGTTTCCTTCCATTCGGAAAAAGGAGGTGCCGATCCTGAAGGAAAACATGCCGGAAGCGGGCGGTGAGGCGGTAAAATTACTTGTTGAAGGAAACAAAAGGTTTGTGACGGGCAGTTTTGCCCCCAAAGACGCGGGGGCTGCCAGGCGGAAGGAGTTGTCAGCCGAAGGGCAAAAGCCGTTTGCCGTAATTGTCGGCTGTTCAGACTCCCGCGTGCCGCCCGAGGTGCTGTTCGACCGGTCCCTCGGCGATCTGTTCGTCGTGCGCGTCGCCGGCAACGTCGTCGATCCCGTGGCGGTGGGCAGTGTTGAATATGCTGTGGAGCATCTCGGGGTACCGCTCGTCGTGGTGATGGGTCATGAAAAATGCGGGGCCGTCAGGGCCGCCGTCGACGGCGGCGAAGCGCCGGGGAGCATTGGCTCGATCGTGGCCAAAATCAGGCCGTCGGTTGATAGGGCAAGAGCCGCCGGGGCTGCGGGCAAAGATTTGTATGAAAGAACGGCCGATGAAAACATCAAAGCAACTGTGTCGGCCCTTAAAGAGAGCCCGGTGATCAAGCATTTTATTGAAGAGGGCAGGCTGGCCGTGACAGGGGCCAAGTACCGCCTCGAATCGGGCGAAGTAATGTTTGACTTTTAGAGAGTGACCGGACAATACAAAGCGCATGGTGTTGAAACAAGCTGCTCCGTTACGAAGCGTCGTCAGTAAACTGAGCGAAGCTGGGGATGCGAAATTGTTTTTAACAAAAGACAAATAAAGGCAGTTTTAAGTAAAAATTCGGGGTAAGCTATATCCGTGGCCGCGGGCAACAATGTACGGCAAAAAACATATCCTGGAATAAGACGGTGAAAGGGAAATGAAGAAAATGCGCCTTGCAGCGGCTGTGTTTGCCGCGGTGTTCCCGTTATGCGCCGCCTGCCGCGCGCCGGGCGGTCCCGCCGGTCCGGACCGGGCCATTGTGAGGGAGAGCGGTGAGCCGCAGGCGGTGGCGTCCGGGCCCGAACGGGGCGCCGTGAGCGTCGCGGCCACGCTTTTCTGGTCCGAGCCGGGGCCGAAAAGGGATCACGACAAACTCATCCTGGAGGAGAAAAACAGGCCTGCGGAGTGGGCCGGCGGGATGGACGCCTCCATGCGCCTGTGGCTGGTGGGGAAGGCGGAGACGGCTGCCCTGTACGGAGAGCCGGTGGTGATTCTCGAGCGCAGAGGCGAATGGCTCAAAGTGGCGGCGGAGGAGCAGAGAACTTCGCTTAACAGTTACGGCTACCCCGGCTGGGTGCCTGCAGTTCATATAACCGGCAGCGCCGCTTATCTCGATGACCTGAAAAACAAGCCTGTTGTGGCGGTAGTGAAAAAAACGGCGTACCTGTACGCCGACCGGGAGCTGACATCCCGGCTTTTGGAATTGAGCTACCAAACCCGCCTTCCCCTGCTGGAAGAAAAGGGCCGGGCCGTTGCCGTGCGGCTTCCCAACGGGGAGACCGGGTACCTGTCCGGAAGCGACGTGAAAAAAGCCGGGGAGCTTGCGTTTTCCCGGGAGGGTATCGTCAACGAGGCCATGCAGTTTATCGGACTCCCCTATATCTGGGCGGGTACGATGTCCTGCGGCTTCGACTGCTCCGGTTTTACCATGCGGCTTTATCAGTCCCAGGGCGTATCAATACCGCGGGATGCCGATGAACAGGCAAAGGAAGGTTTCGAGGTCGCCGGACAGGACCTGCAGCCGGGGGATCTCGTCTTTTTTGCGGCCAAGAAGGGTCTCGGCCAGATTCACCACGTTGGGATGTACATCGGCAACGGGATGATGATCCACTCGCCCAACAGCAGTTCTTCGGTCAGGGTCGAGGCCGTGGACGGCGGGGCATACGGTGAGGAATACTGGGGGGCGAGGCGTTATGCGCGTTAGCCGTTCCCGCAGGTAAGCAGGCGGCTCCCGGTAATTTCGTCTATTTCCGCATTGTCCAGAATTTTGATTATGGTGTAGCGGCTATTGCCCAGCATGTTGATGTCCACCGGCTCGGGAAGTCTTTTTCCCCCCGCGTCGAACAGGATTTTAAGCCTCGGGTAAAGGGGGAAGCCCTTTGGCGAGTCGATTACCAGGGCAACTTCGTTTGAATTGAGTTTTACCAGCGAACCGGAAGGGTAAACTGCTATATTGTTCAAAAAGGCTCTGACGAGTTTGTAATTGAAAAAAAAGTTGCCCGAGCCGGCCAGCATCTCAAACGCCTCGTAAGGAGGAAACGCCCTGCGGTAGACTCTGTCGTGGGTCATTGCGTCGAACACGTCGGCGATACCGACAATTTGTGAGAATTCATGAATTTCTCCGCCGCTGATTCCTTTCGGGTAGCCCGTTCCGTTGTGCCTTTCGTGGTGCTGGAGGGCTATCAGGGCGGTGATTTTTTTTATGTGGGGTCCGCTGTTTGCCAGTATCGTATAGCCGAATTCCGGGTGGCGCTTGATTACCCTGAATTCCTCGTCTGTAAGGGGGCCGGCTTTGTTGAGGATGCGGGGCGGGATGAGAGTCTTGCCCATGTCGTGCATAAGCGCGCCCATGCCCAGATTTAACAGGGTTTTTCTGGTGTAGCCGAGCGATATGCCGGTTATCAGGGAAAGAACGCAAACATTTACGGAATGTCCGAAAAGATAATCGTCCATACAGCGGATGTCTATAAGGTTGACCATGATGGAGGAGTTTTCCAGCAACTGGTCGATGATATCGCTCACGGTGTTTTTGGCTTTTTCCAAAAGCGCCCTGTTCAGGGGTGAAAAGCCGCGGCCCGTCCCCTCCAGGATTTCCCTGGTCAGCTTGACGGCGGCCTGCCTGCTTCCCGCGTCAATGACATCTTCAACGTAAAATTCGGGAATGCTGTCGTCGATAATGTACAGCGCAGGTATTCCGAGCTTCAACAAGCTTTTAATATACTTGTCGTTTAATATGACATCCCTGTTGATAAGGACATCGCCCCTGCTGTTGTATACGGGATGCCCCACTTTCATGCCGGGCTTGAGGCCGGTTGCGGGCACTCTTCTCATTTTTTTGCTTCACTCCGGTTTATTTTAAAGTTACCGTTATTTTCTCTTAAGCCTGTAGAAGAAGGCTGATAACAGCACAGCCGTCAACGTGCTCAGCAGAAGTCCGGCATTTTCGTTAAGACCGCATTTAAATACCCAGAGATAGTACACTGTAACTGATACGGAGACGGTAATTGCCATAAGTAAAAAGCCGGTACTCAATTTGCCTGCTCCTTAAAGCGATTTATTCGTTGTCGTCGTACGCTTCGCTGATTATGCAGGGAACCGAACCCGAGACGAGCCTTCCGGTTTCCAGAACCACGTAAATAACCCTGCCCGCCGGGTTGTCCATTACCAGGCGCGGATCTATCCAGACCTGCCGGCATTTTTTTTCGCTGCAAACCGGGTATTCCGGGCAGTGTCCGCAACAGATATATCCGCATTGTTCGTTTGCGTTGAAGTTGTCTGCGCATTTCGGCGCGGAGCCTTCTTTTTCCTCACGGTAGATGTTGAGGCAGTGGTTTGCCCGCTCCTTCAGAGTCATTTCCGCAAAATCCACGTTCATCCCTCCCCGCTTAACATTATATATGAATTTGAATATATCCGGTAGAAAAAACGCTTGCCGTTCGCGGGTTTGTACGGCTTTTCCGCGCCGCGTTCAGCGGCAGAGCGCCGCCAGGGAGAATGCCGCCGTGACGAGAGTTAGCAGGCAGACCGCTATTACGCCGGGCCAGCCGTGAGAATTCCAGAAAAGTCCTGGAAGAACAGCCCCCAGGCTGCCGCCGGTGTAATAAAAAAAGAGGTAGAGCGAAGTGGCCGAACCTTTCCCCGTGGAGGCGTTGTCGCCGACGAGCGCGCTCGCGGCCGGCTGGGCGGAGAACAGGCCGGCGCAGAGCAGCAGCAGACCGGCGACGACCGCGGGAAGAAACTTCACCAGGGTCAGAGTTATACCCGTGGCCGTCGCGGCCAGGCCGAAGGCGATAACCGGCCTGCGCCCGATACGGCTGGAGAGCGCGCCGGCAACCGGTGAGATCACTCCGGTTACGTAAACGAGAAAAATGAGGCTCAGTACAACCGTCGAGAGGTTGAACGGCGGAGCGCTGAGATAAAAGGTGACGTAGCTGAAAGAGCCCGTGAATGTAAAAAACAGCGCGAAGGCGATGATGAACGCGCCGACCAGGCGGCGGTTCTTGAAATGGTTGAACATCCCCGAGTAGGAATCGAAAAGCCCGGTGTTGCGCTTGAAGTTTTTCGAGGCCGGGAGAAACCGGAGTATCAGCAGGGTGCCTGCAAAGTTCAGGATGCCGAAGGTGAGAAAAGCGGTTTGCCATCTGAACAGCCCGGCCAGCACGCCCCCGAACACCCGTCCGAAAAGCCCGGAGGCGACCATGGAGCTGATGTAGACGCCGATTGCTTTGCCTACCTTGCCGGGCGGGAACTCTTCAGTTATGTAAGCCATGGCTATGGCCGCGATACCGGCTGCAAACAGGCCCTGTACGGCGCGCAAGACCAGGAATGCGGAGAAATTATCGGTAAAAGAAATCAGTACGGTCGGTATGGACAGCAGAAAGCCGGTGGCTACCATAACGGGTTTTCTGCCCAGGTAATCGGACAGGGGACCGTACACGAGAAGGGCCGATGACAGTGCAAAAATATTCAAAGAAACTGCCAGGGCGGCGACCGTCGGGCTCACCCCGAAACTGGCGCTCAAAAGAGGCAGGATGGGCTGGGCGATGTAAATGTCGGAAATTATGGCCATTGTCCCGAAGAATAATACGGCAATGGCCGTCGTATTTTCTCTTGAGCCGCTTTTTGAGAATCGTTCCGCCGTATGTGCCATATTCGTCACCGAAAAACCCTGTTGGTCAAAGTATTCTGAACCGTCCGCCATAAATCCTTTATTTTATTTATATCTCAATATAAAAGCCGGGGTTTTTTGAAAACAAACCCTTTCCGGCTGCCGTTCCCCTGTCCGGAGCGTCGTATGCTGCGGGAATTGCGCCGGGGAGTTTTTCCGGGAAACGTTTGCGGAAGTTGCGGAGTGCAATAGAGAGTTGGGGATTAAGAAGGATGTAATTTTAAGAAAAAAGGTATGTAGCCGCATACCTGATACTTAAAGTAAAAATTTTAGACTATTTTGTTTTATTTAGTAACTTTTTTGCCTTAGGTAATTTTTTATTTAAAACTGGTTAATAAGATAAAATATTAAAACTTTCTTAAAAGACTGTTTGACATTTGATAATCCTTTGTATATAATCAAATCCAAGAATGGAAAATATGGGAGTGTGAAATATGGCGTTTGAAGTTTACAAGCCCCGGGGAGAAAGAGTGCCCAAGTTGCCTTTAGTTACGATTTCAAAGAATTCGATTGTATTAAACAAACATGCCCGCGAAAAATTGAATACGGAAATGGTCGAATTGGCTTATGATCGTGAAACTAATACGATCAGGATAAAAGCTACGGATGACGGGCAAAACATTAAGAAAACAAAAGTTTTTAGCAGGGGATTTTTCAATCATTTCAACATTACTGCCAAAGGAAAATTTCAGGCGAAATACAGCGAAAAAGAGAATGCGCTGTATGTGAATCTGAATCAGTAAAACCCCGCGTTCGTCCGGCAAAAAGGGCATCCGGACGGACCGTCCGGCGGCGGGCGGGCGCGAAACCGCTGCCGCCGCCCGAAGTGGCCGGGACGGCGCCCTTTAACATGATTGTTCCTGCTGTTTACATCATGGGCGGTTAATTTCCGGTTAACCGCCCATGATGTGTCATCAAGGCTTTGGAGGTAGCAAGCTTGAACCAGAGGTTTTTTTACTGCCCGAAATGCGGGGGCGGTTTGTATTACTCAAGGCGCGGTGAGAGAGACCGGCTGACCTGTTCAAAGTGCGGTTATATTTTCTACGAGAACCCGGTGGTCGGGGTGGCCGTAATTGTTTTGAACGGGGAAGGGAAAATTCTTCTCGGCAGAAGAAGCGGCAGTTACAGGGGATTGTGGTGCATACCGTGCGGTTATGTGGAGTACGATGAAGACGTGTTTGATGCGGCGGTGCGCGAACTGAAGGAGGAAACCGGTTTAGACGCGAAAATTAAAGAGGTTTATACGGTCCAGTCCAATTTTCACAATCCCGAAGTGCACACAGTGGGCATCTGGTTTATTGCCGAATCTGCCGCCGGGGAGTTGCGGGCGCAGGGTGACCTGGACGAGGTCGGTTACTTCGACTTGATGTCCCCGCCGCCGCTGGCGTTTCCGACCGATGAGGCGGTGATAAAAAAACTGGCCCAAGAAAAAGCGCTGAGGAATAAGACAACGCAGTTTTAATTGAGCCTGGAATATTGATTTTTATCCTTGCATTTATTTCATTTGAATTTACCTGTCAGAAAGCTTCTTACCGCATCTTTCATGCTGTTTTTATCCGTCACCTTCCTGTGCAGCACAGGTTTTTGATCGAGGTCCCTGAGAGCGGGGGGGATCTCCATGCCGCTGGCCGCCGAGAGGACTTTCAGCAGTTCAAGTTCGGTTTTCCCCTTTACCGTGTTTTCGCCGAGAATGGCTTTGGCGACGCTCTCGTTGAATTTAAAGGGGCTGGCTGTCGAGGCTACGACGGTTTTGGTGGGGTCTCCGGTAGCCAGCGCGTATTTTTCATACACATTCAGCCCCACCGCCGTATGAGTATCGGCAACGTAGCCGGAGCGCCGGAAAAATGTCCTGATGGTTTCCAGGGTTTCCCCGTCGTCGGCGAAGTCGGACCAGAAAAGCGTGTTTATCAGCCCGTATGTCTGCTCGTCGACCCGGTACATCCCCGTATTGTTCAGGCCGGCCATCCATTCCCGGATTTTCGCTCCGTTGCGGCTGCAAAGGTGATAGAGCAGGCGCTCCAGGTTGCTTGATACGAGAATGTCCATTGACGGGGAGATTGTCTTCTTAAACTGGCGCCCGCGGTTGTAGATCCCGGTACGGATGAAGTCGGCAAGGACGTTGTTGGAGTTGGCGGCGCAGATCAGCCTGTTGACCGGCAGCCCCATTTCGTATGCGTAAAAGGCAGCAAGGATGTTGCCGAAATTCCCGGTGGGCACGACGAAGTTCACCTTTTCGCCGGGTTTGATCTCGCCTCTTGCCGAAAGGTCCAGGTAGGCTGAGAAGTAATAAACGATTTGGGGCGCCAGCCTGCCCCAGTTGATGGAATTTGCCGAAGACAGCTTGCAGTTCAGTTTCAGGAGTTCCCGGCTGAATTCCTCATCCGCGAAAATCTCTTTTACCCCTGCCTGGACGTCGTCGAAGTTGCCCTTAACGGCCGCCACCGCGACGTTGTCCCCTTCCTGGGTTACCATCTGCAGTTTCTGGATCTCGCTGACGCCGTCCTCGGGGTAAAAGACGATAATTTCCGTTCCCCGGACATTTTTGAAACCTTCCAGGGCCGCCTTGCCGGTGTCGCCGGAGGTCGCCGTCAGAATCACGACGGTCGAATCCTCCCCGGTTTTAGCGGCAGCCCTGGTCAAAAGGCGGGGAAGAATTTGCAGCGCCAGATCCTTGAAAGCGCAGGTAGGCCCGTGCCACAGTTCCAGAATGAACAGCGAAGCGTCCAGTTTGTGCACCGGCGCTATTTCCGGGGAGTCGAACCTTTCCCCGTTGTAGGCGGACTCCACGCATTCCTTGATTTCTTCAGCCGCGTAGTCACTCAAGTATTCTTGCAGTATTACGGCTGCCCTGTCCCGGTAGCTGTGACCGGCCATGCTCCCGAGACGTTCGGGCGGTACGGGCGCCGTCCTTTCGGGAACGAACAGCCCTCCGTCCGGGGCCATGCCCGTTTTTATCGCCACCGCGGATGAAACCTTTGCGGACAACCCCCTGGTGCTTTCGTACAGCATTACACATCCTCCCGCTTAAAACTCCGTCAGGTTGATTAACTTGAAGTAATACACTAACATTAAACACCAAAAAAAATTTTCAGTAAAGAAAAAAAATGAAGCAACTGTATTTCGAGCCGGGCACAGGTAAATATTTCCGGAAAATTGGGCAGGATATGGATAAAGAATTCCGGAGGAGGACAATGAAAGCGCCCCGATTTTTTTTAAAACTAAAAGGGTTGAATTTGCGCCGCAGCTACCTGAGTTGGCAGGAAAGGAGCCGGAGAGGCGCCCTTTTGCGCTATTACGTCAACAAGCCGAAAGAAGACGCCAGGAGCGTTTTGGGGAAAGGGCTGGACATGCTTGCCGGCCTTGTCCTGATCTGGTCGGCGGGCTTTTTGCTTGTTTTCGGTCTTACCGGCGAGGTCCGGACCGCTCTCGTTTTTTCGGCGCCGCTCGCGGCTGCCGGCGCCTTGCTGGCAAGAAAAATCCTGAAGCACGGCCTGCAGAAACGCAGGTTGCAGAAAAAGTTATGGGCCGCCGGGCAGAAGATCGCGGGGGATATTTCATCGATGAGTTCCCGGAACGAGTTCGTATCTTACGTCAGGGACATTCTGGCGGGTTTGCCGGGTTTCTTCGAAGCGGGTGGAAAAACAAAAGAGAAGGAACCGGCTGCCGCCGGAAATGGAGGGATCGACCTGGTGGGCCTTTACAACGGCGTGCCGCTGGCTGTTCGCTGCCGCTTTCAGCGCGGCGGGGAGAATGCCGGTCCGCCGGAGATCCGGGACTTTGCCGTTTCTCTTGAACTGGCGGGTTACAAAAACGGTCTTTATATAACCTCCGGTGATTTCGTGCCCGGCGTTTTGCCCGCAGTGAGGGAAGCTGCCCGCAAGGGGATAAACATCAAGCCGGTAAACTGCTGCAAGCTGATCGATCTGGCCAGGCGGGCCGGATTCGGAGCTTTCGGCGCGGAAGAGAGCGGGCAGCCCGGCGGGAGGGAAAAATCCCGCCGGCGGGCCGGCATCGGCTTGTTTTTGGATTTTGCCCTTGCATCCAGGAAAAAGGCCGGTTTGTACATGTTTTGCGGACTGTTGCTTTGGGGCGGCCACGTCGTCCTGAAAGGGAGCACGCCGCTCAGCCTGCTGTATCTGTTTTTTGCCGTATTGAACCTTGCTGCCGGCGCCTGCAGTCTGATTTACTGCAAAACCCTGGAAGGGGAGGATCCGCTCGAGGGTCTTGAAGTGGAAAACCGCCGGTAATTTCTTCAGGTCCGGATAATCCCGGCCGGCGCCGGAGCTTTAAATAACAGGCCCGCAGGTTTAAATGAAGGCTGTCGCGGACAGCCTGTCCGCTCCTCCAATTTCGCAGCCTCGCTGCGCCGGGTTCATTTAACGACGCTACGCGAAAGAGCAGCGGCTTCAACGGCAGGAAGATTTCAATGCTATGATAAAAATAGTTTGTCGACAACCTCATCCTTACAGGGCTTGTTTTTGCAGGCTGTGCCCGTTATCATAGTATAAAACGGCAGATAAACAGGAGCTGGAATGATAAAGGACTACCGCAAGTGGTTTCTGGGCCGGGTAAAGAGAGCCATAACCGGTTTCGGCATGATTCAGGACGGTGACAGGCTGGCGGTGGGGTTGTCCGGCGGAAAGGACAGCACCTCGCTTTTGCACGCTTTGCACCTGATCAGCCGTTCGGCGCCTGTCAGATTCGGGCTGGAGGCGGTTTACGTCGACCTTGGCTGGCCGGTGGATACCGCTGCGCTGCAGGAATTCTGCCGGGACCGGGATGTAGCCCTGCACATTGTTAAAACAGAAATCGCCGAAATCGTTTTTGAGGCGAGGAAAGGGGAGAATCCCTGCGCCCTGTGCGCTCACCTGCGCAGAGGGGCTTTTCACGGAAAGGCTTTGGAGCTTGGCTGCAACAAGGTTGCCCTCGGTCACCATCTTGACGACGTCATTGAAACATTTTTGATGAGCCTGATTTACACCGGCCAGTTTCGCACCTTTTCCCCCCGTACCTTTTTAGACCGGACCGGACTTACCATGATCAGGCCGCTGATCTTCCTGCCGTCGGAAGAGATCCGCAAATGGGTGGAAATGGAAAGACTGCCGGCTTTGCCGAATCCGTGCCCGGCGAGCAACGCTACGAAGAGAACCGAGGCCAGGGAACTGCTGGCTTTGCTTGCAGGGCGCTTTCCCGGTTTGAAGGAGCGCTTTCTTACCGCGCTTCAGACCTTTGACGAGCGTAATCTTTGGCCCGTTATCCGCCGCAGCGGATACGGAGATTAGGCGGGAGTCGTGTTTTCAGTTCTTGCCGGATGGAGATGTGACTGCCGCTTTTATATTTTACGGGGGTGATAAAAAATGACGTACGAGGAAAAAATCGACAGTCTGGCCGGTCTTTTGTGTATGTCCAAGCGCACTTTTGCCCTCACAGGCGCCGGAATCAGCACCGAAAGCGGCATACCCGACTTCCGCAGTCCCGGTACTGGTCTCTGGACGAAGTTCGATCCGGTAAAGGTCGCCACCGTATCCGCCCTGCGCCGCGATCCGGCGGCCTTTTACAGAATCAACCTCGACCGCTGGACAAGATATTCGGAAGCAAAGCCCAATGCCGCCCATTACGCCCTCGCCCGCCTGGAAGGAGAAGGACTTCTGGAAGGAGTGATTACCCAGAACATCGACGGACTACACCGTCAGGCGGGTTCGAAAAACGTCTGGGAAGTCCACGGCCACCTGCGCACCTGCCGCTGTATGGAATGTCAAAAGAGTTACCCGTTTGATTTTTTGACAAATCAGTTCAATTCCGGGATTAATCCTCCACGCTGCCGGGAATGCCGGGGAGTATTGAGGCTGGACGTGGTCCTCTTCGAAGACCCGATGGGGGAGGATTTCTTCCAAGCCATCCGCGTTCTGACCGGCTGTCAGCTTCTCATAGTTGTGGGAAGCAGCCTTCAGGTGTATCCGGTTGCCTCCCTGCCCGAAAAAGCCGGCCGGCTGGCGATAATAAATCAGGGGCCGACCCCCTGGGACGACCGTGCCGACGTTGTCATCAACGACAGGGCGGGAAAGGTCTTCACCGACATTATCAGCGCTCTGGGCAAAAAAGGCGTCCGTCTTTAGTATGAAAAGAATTCATCTCATACAGGAGGAAATGCAAAAAAAGACGAATATTATGAACTGTGGGAAATGTCCGGCGACATGAGAGGAAAGGGGTGAACCGTTACGATACCCTTAAAAGACGACATTCCTTCGAGAACCTTCCCGATTGTAAACATCACCCTTATTGTGGTCAATTTCTTGTTTTTTGCTTACGAGTTGTCCCTGGGAAAATATCTGGACTTTTACATATACAGCCACGGTGTTATTCCGGCCATGCTGGTGGCCGAGGGATTTACCGCGGAACAGATAACCCGGCTCACAACCGCCATGTTCCTGCACGGCGGCTGGTTCCACGTATTGAGCAACATGCTCTACCTGTGGATCTTCGGGGACAACGTCGAGGACCGGATGGGGCATTTCAAGTATCTTGTCTTTTATCTTCTGACAGGTTATGTCGCAACTATCGCCCATGTCCTGTACACGCCGGTTTCCCCCGTTCCCATGATCGGCGCCAGCGGGGCGATTGCGGGGGTGCTGGGGGCCTACCTGATTCTGTTCCCTTACGCACGGGTGTTGACCCTGGTATTCATTTTCATATTCATCCAGATTGTACCCATACCCGCGTTAATATTTCTGGGTATCTGGTTTGTCCTGCAGTTCCTGAACGGCACCGCCAGCCTTTCGGCCCAGACCGCCCAGAGCGTGGCTTTTTGGGCGCATATAGGAGGTTTCGTGTCGGGCATGCTGCTTGTCAAGCTCTTCGCCGGGCGGAGAAGATATGCCGGATAGGACGCGGTCATCCTTAATTTACCTCGTATTTTAAAAAGGATTGCCGGGCCTGCTGTCGAATCTCTTCGCAAGGTGGAGGTGACGGCGTTGATCAGGTTTACATGCGACTGCGGGAATGATGATCCCGAAGGATTTGATATTTACGTTTCCCAAAGCGATCTCTGCGGTATCCTGACGGTTTTTTGCAAGTGTTGCGGGGATATCAAAGAAGACCTGGTGACATGCAGCAGAGATTCGATAATGCTGAAAGCGCAATAACTTCGGAGCGAAAGCCAATGAGTGAGCGGTGACAAAGCACTGCCAAAAGGGCGCCAACAGCTATAAACGAAGGCAGCGCTTTCGTCAGCGGCCAACGATATTGTATAGCACCGGCTGCAATCCTGCACAAGTGAGCTGTGTTTTGTCAAAAGCGAACGATTTTGCGCAGCGAGGCTGCGAAACCGGGGGCGCGGACACGGACGTCGCGCCAGCCTGAACTGAACCAGGAAGGTGAGTTGAAGGCGGCCCGGTTTCGCCTTAAAGCTTGCAGTCAAGAACCTCGAACCCTGCGGCCATGCAGGGTTTTTTAACGCTGCGGATATTTGTCATTCCTGAGCCCGCGGTGTATCCCCCGTCATATAATGTATAAAAAACGTGGGGGCGAATGGTATGATCCTGTTCGTGCACGGCATGGGCCACAGCGACGATCGTATGTACTGGAAGGAATGGGCCGGCCCGCTGCGCGCCGCGCTTTCAGGCGAGGGGCTCGATTTGGGGGAGGATCGATTCGGGGGGGTTTACTATTACGACCTTGTGCCGCGTCCCGGTATGGGGGGGAGCGGCGCGGAAAGCATCCGGACGCATGTTCATGATTTGAAAGAGAGGGCGGTAAGCGAATTCAGTCTGGCGCGCGCCGGTTTTGCGGGGAGCATTGAGGCGGTCAAAAAGCTTTCGCAGCAGGTTGTCGACAACTTCGGCGACATATTCGCCTACCTTTACCTGGAAAAGATCCACCGTTCCGTCAACGACCGCGTTTATGAGGCTATAGGGAACAGTGCCGCGCCGGCGCATCTCGTCGGCTACAGCCTGGGATCCGTGGTCTGCTACTGTGCCCTTAAGGAGAACCCTGCCGCCGCCCGGCGGGTAGCCCAGTTGATCATGGTCGGCAGCCCGCTTTTCTGGTTGAAGCGCGGAGTGGCAGAGCATGCCGACCTTGACTCGAGACCTGAGACAGGGCGCTTTGTAAATATCGCGGGAATCCTGGACATTGCGTGGCCGCAAGCGGTTCCCGGAATAATAAAGGGACTGGACAGCCATGTGGAGTTTTCCATCAACCCGTTTGACCCGATAAAAGGGCACCGGGAATACTTTTCCAAGGAACAGGCCTTGAAAGTTATTGCCGGGGAATTAAAAAAAGGATGGCTTTAGTATCCGGGACCGGTGCGTTTTAAACGCGAAAACCGCCTGTCGCGGGCGGCTGGGAAGCTGCGCGGACTTGAAAGGCGGCTTTTCTTTATGGTATGCCTGCTTGCTTCGTCAGCGGCCGGAAGCTTTAAATGCGCTCCGGCCGGTTTTACACGCCCCGTTGCAGCAGCGGTTTATTTTTTGCTTGCGAGCTTGGTCATGAGGCTGGCCAGCACCTGTTTTTCCTGTTGGTCGGCTACGTCCCACAGTTCTTTGACTGTCTTTTGTTCGGGGTTGGCGGGAGGCACGTTTTGCGCCAGCAGGTCCCCCACCTGCTGGGCCATCGATGTAATCTGCTCCCGGGAGATACCCAGTTCTTCGGCAAATTCAACCGCCTGTCCGAGAGTTTTTTTCCAGTTTTCCCAACTGGAGTTGGCAATATTCAAGTTTAGATTCATTTTATCCGCACTCCTTTTATCGGGTTTGAAAGTTAGTCTGCCCAGTTTTGCTCCATTTATACTTATTTTGGATAACCACCGCCGGCGAAGGGCGCCGCCCTCTTTTTGGCGCGCTGCGCCTTTGTTGATTTTTTTGTTTTTCCATTATGTTACAGGAAGTTGCCGCCTCAATTGGGAAGGTGTTGCATGTTAAGCGTAGAACAATAGATGAAAATAACTTTGAATAGGGGTGGTGTCTTGAAAAGGAAGCTCATGGTTACGCTTGCTTTTGTGTTGCTGATGGCTTCCGTATCTTTTCCCGCTTATGCTGCCGATAACATCCGGCTGCAGGTGAACGGCGACGAGGTGCCGTCACCGAACCTGACCCTTGTCAACGATTCCACCATGATTCCCGTGGACAGGTACGTCAGTCTTGCCGGCGCTGAAATCAGTTGGACAACTGACAACAGCTTCGCCATCACCGAAAACGGGGTGACCCTGAACCTGTCCCCGGGTAAGAAGGAAGCCATGCTGGGTAATAGCCCCTTGGAGTTGCCGGTCGAACCATATAAAACGGAGTCCGGCGTGTTTGTCCCGCTCCGTGCCGTCAGCAGTTCCTTCGGCTTCGAGGTTGGCTGGGACGGAGAGCAGAGGCTGGTTACGTTGACCCGCAACGAAACCAGGGACGGCATGACTGCGTCTGATTTGCTGGCGAAGTCTTCGGTAGCTGGCCTGGCTTACAACACTTACTCCATGGAGGGCCTCTTCAATATTGCCGTGGACATCTCGGCGGACGGAAAAGATATTGAAAAAGCCCCGAAAAATGTAACATCGAAGCTTACCGGCCAGCTTCAGAACGAGCCTTTTCAGGCCTATATGAAGCAAGTGATCGACACGGGGGTCGAAGAAACCCCTGAAATGATTGTTGAAATGTACATGAACGAGGAAAAGGTGTATGTTAAAGCCCCCGGGCAGGACTGGGTCGCCCAGGACATGCCCTTCTCCCCGGAATTCTGGAAAGAGCAGCGGGATATCCAGTCCGATCCCATGAAGGCGGTCGCACAGATGAAGGAATTGGGCATTCTGCTGAACTTCGGTAACGATGTGACAGTGAATGGTGAGGACTATTATGTTGTAAACGCCACCATGGATATGGAAAAGTTTATGCAGGGTTATCAAAATATAATCCAGCAGGCGATGGGCATGGTGCAGCAAACGGACTCCGAAATACAGGAGAAAGCGCAGCAACAGATGCCGGAAATATTTAAAAACGCCGTAATGGACTACAGCTATTCGGCCCTGATCAACAAGAAAACGCTGATTAGCGACATTGTACATTCCAATGTCCGGCTTGAACTCACCATCAAGAATCCAGAACCGTCGGACCGGGAACAAAATAGCGGCACACCCGACGAAATCAAACTTGACATGAACGTGAATGGAGACATCACCATCAGCGGCCTGGGCAGTCCCTTCAACGTTCCGGACGTAAGCCCGGCTGTAAAATAACCGCATGGTTCCAGCAAATCAACCAACGAGTGGTCAGTTAAACGTAAAATATTATGTTTTTACATTATTGCCCCTTTCCATTTATGGATCAAGGGGCATTTTGATATCCGGGACGAAGGGCGCCGCCCTCTTTTTGGCGCGAACCTTTTTGACCTGGTGCGGTTGCGGCGGGCTTTGTTTTCGTGTTTTGTGTTATAATACAGGGGTGGGTAATATTTGCGGCGCCGGCAGTTCAGGCGAGATTGGGAGCGGATTGTATGAGTGTCGTCATCCTTGCCATCGAAACCTCATGCGATGAGACCTCGGCGGCGGTTGTGGCCGATGGTTCGGAGATACTGTCAAACATAGTGTCCTCCCAGGTGGACGTTCACCGGAAGTTTGGCGGAGTGGTGCCCGAAGTTGCTTCCCGCAAGCACCTGGAAGCAATCAACCAGATCACCGGGGAGGCCCTCGCGTCGGCGGGAGTAAGTTTCAGGGACCTTGACGCAGTGGCGGTCACTTACGGTCCCGGTCTTGTCGGCTCGCTGCTGGTGGGGGTTTCAGCCGCCAAAGCCATAGCCTTCGGTCTTGATCTGCCCCTGGTGGGGGTGAATCACCTGGAAGGGCACATTTACGCCAATTTTCTGGTGGAAACCGACCCCGGATTTCCTCTTTTATGTCTGGTTGTTTCCGGCGGACACACCGACCTCGTGTTTTTGGAGAAGCACGGGAGCTTTTGCGTGATCGGCAAAACTCGCGATGACGCGGCCGGTGAGGCCTTTGACAAGGCGGCACGCACCCTGGGACTGGGTTATCCCGGCGGGCCTTTGATCGATAAGCTTTCACGGGAGGGGAATCCGGAGGCGGTAAGCTTGCCGAGGGCTTACCTGGAAGAGGGGAGTTACGACTTCAGCTTCAGCGGGCTTAAATCGGCGGTGATCAATTACGTGCGCCAGGCCGGACGGCGGCTGGAAGAGGTAAATGCCGCCGATGTTGCCGCCGGTTTCCAGAAGGCCGTGGTAGACGTTCTGGTTGACAAGACTCTTGCCGCCGCGCGGGATATTGGTGTTTCCACGATCCTGCTGGCCGGCGGGGTGGCCGCCAATGCCGGACTGCGGGCGGAACTCGTTGAAAGGGCCGGGAAAGAATCGCGCCGGGTAATCATTCCGCCTCCCGCGCTTTGCACCGACAATGCAGCAATGATTGCATGCGCGGCTTATTTCCGGTACCTGCGCGGCGCGTTCGCCCCGCTTACGCTGAATGCCGTGCCCGATTTGAAACTTGGCGAAGACAGATACGAAGGAAATTTCAGAGGCAAAGTGTTTCGAACCGGACACCCGTATTGAGGCAAAATAAAGAGTAAAACAGATAAAACAAGAGTAATTGCAATTAATATCGTGAAAACGTTAGATTTTGAGATGCTAAGACTTTTTTACCAGTGAAATAGGAATTCAGTCCCAAAAACAGGGGTTCTGTGGATGAAAAAAGTTGTGGATAATGTGAATAAGTCTGTTAATAACTTATAATGTAAGGGGTCATCCTGTGGGTGAAATGACCTGGAAATACAACACACTATATGTAGAAAATGTTATTCTGCGGGAGGCCGTCGAAAGCAACATCCTCCCCGTTACTTCCACCTGCAACATGCAATGTGTTTTTTGCTCCCATCTGCAGAATCCGCCGGAAGTTGAGGTCTGGCGCATCGCTCCCAGGAGTCCGTCGGAAATTGAGCGGACACTTTCCTTTATGGATCGGGGGAGGCCGGTGGTAATCGGTGAATCGGCTTCGAGGATTCTGGAGGGCGAGCCTTTTACTCATCCCGAGATAAAAGAAATTCTCAAGCTCGTTCGCCGCCGCCTGCCGGATGCAACCATAAAGATAACCACCAACGGGAGCCTCCTGGACGAAGAGACCGCCGGTTTTCTCAGCGGCCTCGGCAATGTTGAAGTATGCCTTTCAATGAACAGCGCAGGCCGGACGGCGAGGGCTTTATTGATGGGCGATACGGGCGACTGCGCCGTGAAGAGCCCGGTTTGGCTTAAAAATTGCGGGGTGCCGTTCCACGGGAGCGTTGTTGCCATGCCGCACCTCGTCGGCTGGGCCGATCTCGAAGAAACTGTGGCGCATCTCTGCTTCTGCGGCGCCGAAACGGTACGTTTAATGCTCCCCGGTTATTCGCGCCTCGCCCCTCCGGCTCTTCGCTTTGAGCCAGCGTTGTGGGAAGAGTTGGGTGAATTTGCAGACAGCCTTCGCAGCAAAACAGACGTTCCGCTTACATGTGAGCCGCCGCTGATAAAAGACCTGAAGGCAAGGGTAACGGGAGTGATTTCCGGTTCGCCCGCTGCCAGGGCGGGAATCCGCCGGGGGGACGTTATCGAAACAGTCAACGGCTCAAACGCAACTACCCGCGTCGAAGCCTTCAACCTGGTATTAAAGGCCGCGTCGCCTGATGTTATTGTCAGGAGAAATGGTGAAACAATGAAATTCGGGATTGACAAAAAAGCCGGTGAAAGGTCGGGACTGGTCATGGATTACGATCTGGATCCCGGAATGATCGGGGCCATGGCCGGCGCCGTCCAACGGCGCGGTGTCGACAGGGTTCTCGTAATGACTTCCGAACTTGCCCGGTCTGTTGTCACCATGGGCCTGCAAGAGTTCTGGGAAGGCGGGGCGGAAGTCGAAGTAGCGGCGGTGAGGAACAGATTTTTCGGCGGGTCCGTTAAAGCCGCCGGCCTGCTCACGGTGGAGGATTTCGCGGCAGCGGCGGATGAATATTTTGCGCTTGACCGGGCCGGTTGCCCCCGGCTGGTACTGCTTCCGGGGATGGCTTTCGACTTCCGGGGAAGGGATCTCGCCGGACGTCATTATACCGAGCTTGAAGAAAAGCACGGCATACCTTTTCTGGTTTTGTGAGCCGTCTTCACCGAACCGGGCAATACTCCACGCGTCCGCTTTCGGCAATTTTTTGATTGCATCGCGGACGGTTGAAGGTATTTCGCCTTTTCGTGAGCAGGAACTTTCCCCCGTATTGTTGAATAAAACAGTGTATTGCTTGAGGTAGGTTGAAGCAAAGAAATTAAAGGAGGTTTGTGGCGATGAAGGTGAAACAGATTTCTGTTTTTTTGGAAAACAAATCGGGTCGCCTGGCTCAGGTAACGAGAGCGCTTGGAGAAAACGGGATCAATATCCGCGCGCTTTCCATCGCCGACACCACGGATTTCGGCATTTTGCGGCTAATTGTGAACGAGCCGGACAGGGCGTACAGGACTCTCAAGGAAGCCGGTTTTACCGTCAGCGCCACCGACGTGATCGCTGTAGAAGTGGCGGACAGGCCCGGCGGCCTGGCGGAGGCGCTGGGACACCTGGACCGGGCGGGTATCAACATAGAGTACCTTTATGCCTTTGTCCAAAAAGCTTCCAACGCGGCCCTGGTTGTTTTCAGGGTGGAGCAGATCGACGAGGCGGTAAAAGCTCTCCAAAAAGAAGGCACCAGGATTTTAAGCGGGGAAGAGGTATACAGACTTTAGAAGTAACTCTTTTTAAATACGGCAATATTCAGAATTGTCAATATCGTAAAAAAATTAACGATAATTGTGTCTGATTCTTGTTTATTTGACTTAGCTATTTTTAATGAAAAAAATTACGAAATTTGGTGAAACTATGGATTCGGTATATTTTATAATTACTAATGGACAAGTATAATTCTTATAAAAAAAATCAATGACTTTTATAAAAAATGTATAAGTTTTTCGGCGGCTGTAAAAAAAAACGAAGGGAGTGATGACTAGACAATAAAGGGGGCAGCCGCTGTTCAGCGGGGGGGTGATTGGAAAAGTTTGCGCAGTTGATAAAAGCGACCGGTGCAAGTGTTTGTTGGTAAGTATACTGTATACAATATATTAATATTATATACTACATACAGTATAGTAAGCAATAATTGGACAATATAAATTAATATTTCGGGTTGAGATTCATCTATACAAAAGGGGGTTAAATTTTTTTATGGCCAATCCTCCAGTAATGACCGTATGTCTGGCAGGCAACGCCGGAAAGTACAAGATGAGTCTGCCGGTCGGGCAGCTTCTTTTACGCGGTTTCATGTCCGGGGTGTACATTGCAGTCGGCGCCGCCCTGTGCACGGTTTGCGGGACTGAAGTGGCGAAATATCTGGGCGCCGGCATAGGCAAACTGATCGGCGGCGCCGTGTTCCCCGTAGGCTTAATCGCGACCGTACTGACCGGCATGGAACTGTTTACCGGTGACGCGATGCTCGGCCCTCTGGCTGCCATGATGGGCAAGACCAGTTGGGGCAGTGTATTTCGTAACTGGTTTTTTGTTTATATAGGCAACTTGATTGGTTCACTGGCCTGGGCCTACCTGATGGTAATGGGTCCGTTCACCCAGGGCGCCCTGGCCGCGGCCGAGCCGAATGCTTTCGGCATGAACGCCGTAGCCATAGCGGTGGGGAAGACACTGACCTACAAGTCCGTGGGGAATATCGGTCTGTGGTCCTGCTTCCTCAACGGCATAGGCTGCAACTTCCTGGTCAACCTGGCTATCCTGCTTGGTATAACGGCCAAGGAATTCATAGGCAAGTTTTTCGGTATCTGGTTCCCGATCATGGCGTTCGTTGCCATCGGGTTTGAGCACTGCGTTGCCAACATGTATTTTCTGCCCGCGGGTCTGTGGATTTACCAGGCCTTCCCCGGGATTGCCACCAAGATGGTTGACGGCAAGCCGTGGAACGCCCTGTTGAACAAGTTCGGCGGTTTGACCTGGGGCGATGTGTGGCTGTGGAACATCATTCCGGCTACCCTGGGGAACATCATCGGCGGCATGGTCTTCATCGGCGTCGTTTATTTCCTGTGCTACAGAAATGAATTTCCCGAGGAGCACAGACCCGGTTACGTTCCCCCCTCCACAACGGTGAGCAAGTAAAATACGCGGCTTATTGCGGTCAGTTCCCCTGAAAAACAGTTGCAGCCGTCCCCGTCCGTTTTCCGGAGAAAGCTTCGTTGCAGTTTTTCGGGGGAAACCGGCCGACTCTTGGCACAGGAGGTATCCCGGGTGCGGATGTCCATACCGGCTTATTTCACCCTCGGCCTGCTGACACTCATGGTTATAATCTCGTTTGCCGCCAATCCGGAACCCGGCTTTTTACTGGTAACCATACCGGGAATCTTGATTCTCTTCGGCATACCACTGATCCTGAACGAGATGAACAGAAGGCACATGGACAAGATCGATTTCCGCGACTTCAAGCTGTACAGGATAAAGGATCTGGAGAGGCTTAAAGTCGGAGATCCGGTTCGTCTTCGGGGAACCGTAAAGAAGGTGTCTTTAAAGTGGCTGAACAGGCCCAATTTCCGGATAGACGACGGCAGCGGTGAAATTGGCGTGTTCTTGTTTTGGGCGCCGCGGGAGGATATCAAAGCAGGCGACAGGGTTGAAGCGGCCGGTTCCCTGCGGTCCGGCCTGAACAGGCAGAAGAATGTGTGGGGTATCAAGATAGAGAAGGTAGAGCGGTAAGAAAAAGAAAGAACGGGAGGAGGTACAGAAGATGGCAGCCTGCAGATGTGGAGAGAACGGATATGGCAAAGAAGAAGCCATGCAAAAGCTTTTGGACCAGTACCGCGATTACAAAGGGGGGCTTATTCCCGTGCTTCAGGAAGCCCAGAACATATACGGTTACCTGCCCAAGGAAGCCCTTCAGAGAATTGCCAGAGAGTTGCGCATGCCCTTCAGCAAAGTATACGGAGTAGCCACCTTTTACGCTCAATTTCACTTAAAGCCCCGCGGCCGCAACATTGTCCGCGTGTGTTTGGGGACAGCCTGTCACGTAAGAGGCGGCGCCAAGATATTCGAAGCCGCCAAAGAGCATCTTGGTGTAGGTCACGGCGAGACCACCGGAGATCTTCGTTTCACTCTTGAGACAGTGGCCTGCATTGGCGCCTGCGGACTTTCCCCCTGCATGATGGTAAACGACGACACGCACGGGCGCCTTGTTCCCGGCGTAGTAGGAGAGAAATTAGAAGCTTACAAGTGAGGAGGTGGATTTAGTGAAGAATTTAGAGCAACTGCGCGTCCGGTACAGAGAGCAGTACAGGCAGAAGCTCAGCCGGCCCCGGATAGTGGTAGGGCTTGGCACATGCGGGATTGCCGCTGGTGGAGAGAAAGTGATGGAAGCGATCAGAGAGCGGGTTGCTGCGAAGGGGCTGGATGTAGACATAGACTTCACCAGTTGCATAGGCATGTGTTACAGAGAGCCCCTCGTAGAGATCGCCCTGCCCGGCAAGCCCGGCGTCATTTACGGAGACATATATCCCGACAAAGTAGAGAAGCTTATAGAGAGCGTGGTTACCGGCCGGCCCGTATTCGAGTGGGCGGCCATGCAGATAGTGGAAGACGGCGTCACCCCTTACGAAGGTCTGGACATAATGGAAAGCGCCCCCTACTACGAGAAGCAAGTTCGTTCAGTCACCTCGCGATTAGGGCGAACGAACCCCGAGAGCATAGTTGACTACATTGCCACCGGCGGGTACGAAGGGATAGAGAAGGCTCTCAAGATGGACCGGCAGGCCGTTATAGACGAAGTCAAGAAATCCGGTTTAAGAGGGCGCGGCGGCGGTGGATTTCCCACTGGGAACAAGTGGCAGTTCGTATACGGCGCCGTTGGAGACAAGAAATACGCCGTGTGCAACGCCGACGAAGGCGACCCCGGCGCCTTCATGGACCGCAGCGTTTTAGAAGGCGACCCCCACGCCGTACTCGAAGGCATGATGATAGCCGGATACGCCATCGGCGCCGACGAAGGGTACATTTACTGCCGGGCCGAGTATCCCCTCGCCATCAAGAGGCTGAACCTTGCCATTGCCCAGGCCGAAGAGCTCGGCATACTCGGCGACAACATACTTGATTCAGGCTTCAGCTTTCACATCAAGATCAAAGCCGGCGCCGGCGCCTTTGTTTGCGGCGAAGAGACCGCCCTGTTGAATTCCATCGAAGGCAAGCGCGGCATGCCCCGGGTAAGGCCTCCCTTTCCCGCCCACAAAGGTTTGTGGGACAAGCCCACCGTGCTCAACAACGTTGAGACTTACGCCAACGTACCCTTCATCATCCGCAAAGGCGGCGACTGGTACGCAGCCATGGGGACCGAGAAGAGCAAAGGCAGCAAAGTATTCTGTCTCACCGGCAAAGTCAACAACACCGGTTTGTTGGAAGTGCCAATGGGCATCACCCTGCGCGACATCATCTTTTCCATAGGGGGCGGCATTCAGGGCGGCAAGAAGTTCAAAGCCGTCCAGAGCGGCGGGCCGTCCGGCGGCTGCATACCCGCAGAGCATCTCGACACCCCCATAGACTACGATTCCCTCGGAGCCCTCGGCGCCATCATGGGTTCCGGCGGTCTCGTCGTCATGGACGAGACCACCTGCATGGTCGACGTAGCCAAGTTCTTTTTGAACTTCACCCAGCTCGAGTCCTGCGGCAAATGCACCCCGTGCCGCGAAGGCACCAAGCGTATGCTCGAGCTTCTGCAGAAGATCTGCGACGGCAAGGGCGAGATTGAAGACATCGCCACCCTGGAGCGCCTGGCCAAAGTGATCAAGAACTCCGCCCTGTGCGGGCTCGGTCAGACCTGTCCCAATCCCATACTTACCACACTGCGCTATTTCCGCAGCGAGTATGAGGCCCACATTATCCACAAGCGCTGCCCGGCCGGAGTTTGCAGCGCGCTTCTGGTGTACGTCATCGACTCCGCAAAATGCACCGGCTGCGGCGCCTGCGCCAGGGCCTGCCCTGCGGGGGCGATCACAGGCGAGAAGAAAGAGCCCCATACCATAGATGCAAGCAAGTGTATCAAGTGCGGCGCCTGCATCCAGAGATGCAAGTTCGATGCCGTTACCAAGGCGTAAAGGAGGGAAAATGAATTGGCTAACGTCACACTTACCATAGACGGCATTCAGGTTACCGTTCCCAAGGGCGCTACGGTTCTTGAAGCTGCCGAGCAGGCTGGCATATTTATTCCGACTTTCTGCCACGATCCCGAGCTGAGCAGGCCGGGCGCCTGCCGGATCTGTGTGGTGGAAATCCCGGGCGCCCGCAACCTGCCCGCTTCCTGCGTTACCGAGGCTACCGAGGGCATGGTTGTCTACACCGCTTCGGAAGCTGTTATCGAAGCACGGAAGACCAACCTTGAGCTTCTTTTGGCAAACCACCCGGAGGACTGCCTCACCTGCCACAAGAACGGGGAGTGCAAGCTTCAGGAGTACGCCTATATTTACGATGTCAAGTTCGGCGCTTTTGACGGTGAAAAGCACGGGTATCCGGTTGAAGATGACAATCCCTTTATCGTCCGGGATATGAACAAATGCATTCTGTGCGGCAAATGCATCCGGATGTGTGAGGAGATTCAGGGCAACAACGCCATAGATTTCGCCTACAGGGGTTTTAAGGCCAAGGTGGGCCCGGCCATGGATTCCACGTTAAGTGACACGGAGGTTTCCAACTGTGTGTTCTGCGGCAACTGCGTAGCGGTTTGCCCGGTGGGCGCGCTGAGCGAGAAGGGAATGCTGGGCAAAGGCCGCCGCTGGGAAATGAAAAAGGTCACCACGACCTGCCCGTACTGCGGCGTGGGCTGCAGTTTTGATTTAAACGTCAAGAACGGCAAGGTTGTCGGCGTCACCTCGACCCGCGGTGATGTCAACGGCCGCGCCCTGTGCGTGAAGGGTCGCTTCGGCTACGGTTTCATCCACCATCCCGACCGGCTCAAAACCCCTCTTGTCAAAAAGGACGGTAAATTCGTAGAGGTTTCCTGGGATGAGGCGATCGGCCTTGTGGCGCAGAAACTGGGGGCCATAAAAGCGAAGGACGGCGGAGACGCCATAGGTGTCCTGTCCTCCGCCCGCATAACCAACGAAGAGAACTACCTTATGAACAAACTGGCCCGCGCGGTGCTCGGTACCAACAGTATCGACCACTGCGCCCGTCTCTGACACGCTCCTACTGTCGCCGGTCTGGCGGCAGCGTTTGGAAGCGGTGCCATGACCAACAGCATCGGAGAAATAGCCGGAGCCGATTTCATCCTCACCACCGGCACAAATACCACGGAAGGTCACCCGGTTATCGGCATCCAGATTAAAAAGGCCTTGAGAAACGGAGCCACCCTGGCCGTGATTGATCCCCGCAAGACCGAAGTGGCCGAATTGGCGCATTACCATCTTCAAATCAATCCCGGAACCGATATCGCCCTTTTGAACGGCCTTGCCAACGTAATTATCGCTGAAGACATCTGGAACAAGGAATTTGTCAAAGAGCGCACCGAGGATTTCGATGCGTTGAAGGCAACAGTGGCAAAATATACTCCCGAGTACGTCGAGGGGATAACCGGGGTGCCGGCGGACACGATCAGGGAAGTGGCCAGAGGCTACGCGAAAGCCAGGAACGCCACCATCCTCTACACGATGGGCCTTACCCAGCACATCTGCGGTACCCACAACGTCTTTGCCGTAGCCAACCTGACCATGCTTTGCGGCCAGATTGGCAAGGAATCCAGCGGGGTTAATCCACTCAGGGGCCAGAACAACGTTCAGGGCGCCTGCGACATGGGCGCGCTGCCCGCTTTCTTCACCGCTTACCAGCCGGTAGCTTCAGAAGAAAACCGGGCCAGGTTCGCCGCTTTCTGGGGAGTGAAAGAGCTACCCTCCAAGCCCGGTCTCACCGTTGCCGAAATCCTTGAGGAGTCCGGCAAGAGAATCAAGGGCATGTACATCGTGGGAGAGAACCCGGTATTGTCCGACCCGGACGCCGGCCATGTAATTCAGGAGCTTGAGAAGCTTGATTTCCTGGTCGTACAGGATATTTTCCTTACCGAGACGGCACAATTGGCCGACGTGGTTCTGCCCGCGGGAAGCTTCGCCGAGAAGGACGGCACCTTCAGCAACACCGAGCGCCGTGTTCAGCGCGTGCGCAAGGCTGTCGAGCCGCCCGGAGAGGCCAGGGCCGACTGGGAAATCATCTGCATGGTGGCCACAGCCATGGGTTACCCGATGAAGTACAACTCTGCCGAAGAGATCTTCGACGAGATGAGGAGAGTCACCCCGTCCTATGCAGGAATCTCCTATGCAAGGCTGGAGAAGGGAAGCCTGCAATGGCCGTGCCCCACGGAAGATCATCCGGGAACCGTCTTTTTGCACGCCGGCAAGTTTGCCAGGGGCCTGGGCAAGTTCCATCCCGTGGAGCACGTCCCGCCGGATGAACTGCCCGATAAGGATTATCCGCTGATCTTGAGCACGGGGCGGAGGAGATACCATTATCATACCGGCACAATGACCCACAGGACAGGCGCCCTTGAAATCTTCTACCCGTCCGAGTACCTGGAGATCAACTGTGCCGACGCCGAGGAACTCGGAATTTCCGACGGCGACAAGGTCAGGTTGATTTCGCGCCGCGGTCAGGTGGAGGTTGCCGCCCGCATCACCGACACGGTCATGCCGGGTATGGTCTTTACCTCGTTCCAGTACCCGGATGTGCCGATCAACAAGCTGACCAACCCCGCCCGCGATCCGATCGCCAAAATACCCGAATACAAGGTCTGTGCGGTGAAGGTGGAAAAGGTGAGCTAGCTTAAGGAAATCCTTCGGCTCATATAATCCGTTATCCAGTTGTGAAGGCAAAAAAAGCAAGCTGGCTAAGGGGTGTTTCGATAGAACCGGCTCCCGTTTAATACGGGAACCGGTTCTAATTTCTTTATCGGTACAATTTAAAACTGAAATACTTAGAATAACTCAGATTATAAATAAAAATTTTACAAGCAGGAAAATGTTATAAATTTGTACAATAAATCCTGTATAAAAGATTTCGGAGGAAGTATGATCGAGAAAAACTTCAACATCCCGTTTATCGCCGACCTGGCCCTTCACGAAAAGCAGATCCAGCAGAATTACCGCCCAATCATCGCCATACATAAATGGTTTGCCAGGCGCCCCGGCACTTTGTTCCGGGGGCTTTTGCTATCTGAATTTGTTGGAGGCAGTTTAAAGGATAATTTTTATAAAGCCCACAATCTCAAAGGAATTAAAGTTGCCGACCCGTTTATGGGCGGCGGCACGCCTCTCATCGAAGCCAACCGCCTGGGGTGTGATGTCGTCGGTTATGACATCAACCCGATGGCTTATTGGATTGTAAGCCAGGAAATTGAGCACCTCGATCTGAAAGCCTACCGCGAGGCGGCAACTACTCTACAGAGTTACTTAGAGAAAGAAATCGGCACCTTTTATAAAACCAAATGCAGAAAATGCGGCTCTCCTAATGCCCATGTCAAATATTTTATCTGGGTTAAAACCCGCAAATGTGACGGGTGCGGGGGTATTTTTGATTTATTTCCTGGTTATTTGCTTGCTGCAAACAGCCGCCATCCTAGAAATGTCGTTATTTGTTCCGCATGCGGCGAGTTGAATGAGGTGGATGATCGAAAGAAACCCGGTATTTGTCAGGCCTGCGGCTCTGGTTTAAAACTAAACGGTCCGGCGAAACGCAATCGCTGCCAGTGTCCCTACTGTAGTAAGGTTAATACTTATCCCAATACTTCAAATGGGGCACCTCAGCACCGTATGGTGGCGATAGAGTATCACTGCCCTGCCTGTAAGCCCAACCAGCGGGGCAGGTTCTTCAAGAAACCTGACCAGGAAGATTTGGCGAAATACGAGAAAGCTTTCGAAACCTGGAGACGGCTGTGTCCAAGCTTCGTGCCTGACGATGAAATCCCGCCTGGTGATGAAACAGACCGCCTTCATCGATGGGGGTACCGGCGCTACCGCGAGATGTTTAATCACCGTCAACTACTGGGGTTGGAGTTGAGCTGCCGGTTTATCGCCAGGCATAAAGACAGTAAAATCCGCAATGCGCTGGCAACGAATTTATCCGACCTGCTCCGCTATCAGAACATGCTTTGCCGTTACGATACTATGGCGTTGAAGTCGCTGGATATGTTTTCCGTTCATGGTTTTCCGGTAGGTTTGATACAATGTGAATCCAATCTGCTTGGTATTCCCAACAGTGACAAGGGCACGAATGTGGGGAGCGGTGGTTGGTCAAATATTATTTTAAAGTATGAACGGGCTAAAGCATATTGTGAAAACCCCTTTGAGATCCGGCGTCAAAGTGGGCGCAGAATACAAGTGGCGATTAAAGGAGAATGGATTGGAGAGCACCGAAATACCTCTGTAATGTCAGAAAGAAGGGGTGTTGAACTCCATTGCTGCAGTTCAACTTTTTCCGACTTGCCGCCCGCATCCCTTGACGCGGTTTTAACCGATCCTCCTTATTTTGCCAGCGTTCAATATGCCGAGTTGATGGATTTTTGCTACGTTTGGTTGCGTCGGTTGGCCATAGACAACAGCGGGGTTTTCAAAAAGCATTCTACGAGAGATGAGAACGAATTAACCGGTAACATTACAATGGAGCGGGGACTTTTGCATTTTGCGGAAGGATTGTCTGCTATCTTTGTTAAAATGGCGCGTGCATTGAAACAGGGGGCACCCCTGGTATTCACCTATCACCATAATACAATTGAAGCATATTTGCCTGTCGCGGTGGCAATTCTTGACGCTGGTTTGACCTGTTCTGCGTCTATCCCATGCCCGGGGGAGATGGGTGCTTCCATTCACATAAACGGTACAGGATCGTCTGTAATTGATACAGTTTTTGTTTGCCGTTCAACCGGTTCCGTCCCGCGGCATATTATCGTATCCACACCTCAAGAAATAGCCGGGTTGCTTTTGGAGGATATAAAACTTATCCGTACCGGAAACATCAGGTTAATCCGGGGAGATATACGTTGTATCGCTTATGGGCATCTTGTCCGCTTAGCTGTATGGAACTTGCGGAAGAGCTGGAATATTGACTTATCAACTGAGGAAAAGATGAAGGTCGTTGCACGGACTATAGAAAAACTCGGGGGATGGACCGGTATTGAAAAGCATCTGCCGGATGATTTGTTAAGCGCTTCCGCCTGTCGAACGTCTTTGGCCCGTGAACAGCAAGAATATTACGGAGGGGAAGATGATGATGAAATTTCCTTTTGAAGTGTCTTTTTCAGAAATACCCGGTTGCGTGAATTCAAATCAAGATGATGTTTTTTGTGCCCCTACCTGTACAAATCCAGCAGCAGTCCCTGAATTTCGTCAATCCTGTCGACTATGTCGATATTTTCCTTCTGCTGCCTGATGAATTCGCTGGTAAGCTCCTCGATTTTCCGGTTGATTACTTCCACCCTGGTCAGTATTTGGGCGGAGTACATGCCGTAAGTTTGCGAAATTTTGAAGAAATGCTTCAGCACGAAGGAAAGGTAGTCCCTGATCAATTCCTTGTACTCTTTAATTTTCTGAAGGCTCGGTCTTTCCTTGATTTCCTCGCCCAGTCCGTTTATCTTTTCAAGCTTTTTCTTCAATTCCCGTTCCGCATATTCCTTTTTGGCTGAATTGAGGCTTGCCGAAAAATCACCGTCACGGGTCTGTTTGACTTTGTATGACTTTTGTTCCTGCAGCCGGCTGCTGATTGGCGGCACCTTCATTTTGTCCCCCCCCCCCCCCCCCCCCCCCCCCCCCCCTTTCGCTGTACCCTTCTTTTTCCTTTTATTTTTTTAAAACGCAGCA